>ERZ1034976.1355-NODE-1355-length-19109-cov-4.251916_pt1 | contig 19109 bp, 16 predicted proteins | sample MGYA00520623_ERZ1034976 | MGnify/ENA primary metagenome ERZ1034976 (study PRJEB33766, sample SAMN09781774) | gut metagenome | biome: gut microbiome | host: Homo sapiens | place: Madagascar | study: EMG produced TPA metagenomics assembly of the PRJNA485056 data... | reverse complement strand
CTCCTTTTTTTTATTTTTATAAAAAGCATTCCTCCATAGAAATCATTCCATCTACACAAACTCCCTGCTCTGAGGAATAATATCCGGATTTTAATGAAAGAACACCTGAATTTAATTGGATCAATGCATCTTTCGCTTCCAAAGCTTTTAAAGTTCCGCTGTAAACAGAAACCAAATATTGCTGTGCTTTTCGCAGCAATTTCGAATAGTCATTCCCATAAAGTTCCCCATTTAAATCTGAGATTAAATCATTTCCTTCTCCATAAGGCACTAAAATATCTGTGATTTGTTCCGCAATCACTTGAAATTTTTTGCCAGCTGTACGGAATGCCTGTGCATGATTTTTCAAACTCGTTTGTATTCTTTTATGCGTCTGAGATTCCGCCCGGTTCACATTGTTGGCATTGGTAGATAACAACCGCAGCAGTGTTTCATTTCCTAAATCCGGCAATAAATAAGAAAATTGATTTTGAAACGTTGTCAGATAATTTTCAAAATAGCACTGCATGATTTCCGGATGCAATAAGTCCTCTTTTTCATGAAAGAAGAGGATTCCTGCTCGTCTGCAATCTGTTTTAAAGCAGCCGCTAATGTTTCTTCTTCCAGCTGTATCAAATAAACGGAACAGCAGTCATATTCCCCATTTCGATTGCAACGACCGGCTGCCTGTGCGGCATGATCCAACCCCGACATTGACCGCACCACGCAACGGAAAGAAATATCAACACCTGCTTCAATCAATTGCGTTGTTACGCAAATCAAAGGCTGATGGGCTGCCAACTGCTCCCGCATCTGTTGAATCACCGTTCGCCGGTGTGCTGGGCACATATTCGTACTTAAATGTAAGACCGTTGCCGATTCACCATTTCGTTCCTTTAACTTTTGAAACATCGTCAAGGCAGCTTGTTTGGTGTTGACAACCAGCAACAGATTTCCATTTTTCTGATACTGTTCGGTACAAAAATCCGCTGCATCCTCATAGGAAAAAGATTTTTTCCCAGCAGAATGCAAAACTGTCCGCCGAAATGCATCAAAATCCGCCTGAAAATCAGCCGTCATGCTTTCCTGTTCATCTAATAGAATGGGGTATTCTGCTTGTTCCAGACAAGGCTGTGTTGCGGAACAGAGCACAACCGTGCTTCCACAAACATGCGTCAGAAAATTCATTGCCAAGTTAAACAGGTGTACACACTTTGCAGGAATTGCCTGCACTTCATCTATGATGATCACCGCATGGCATAGATGGTGCATTCTTCGCACAGAAGAGGATTTTCCGTCAAAAAGAGCATTGAGGAACTGCACCAATGTGGTTGCAATCACTGGCACATCCCAACGTTCTGTTCGCATTTGATAATCAGACAGTTTTTCTGTTTCATTTTCATTTTCTTCCAATCGAGAAAAAACATTAGAATGATGTTCCAAAAAATTCTCTTCGCCTGCAATCTCTCGAATTACATCACTATTCTGCTCTAAAATAGAATTGAATGGTGCAATATAGAAAATCTGATTAATGTCATGCTTCTTACTGTAATCAATCGCAAATCGTAAAGCAGACAGTGTTTTTCCGCCACCCGTTGGAACAACTAATCGACAGATTTTCACATCATGATTTGCAAATGCTGCACAACGGTCAGAAATATCCATTCTTCGACGAGAAATAGCATCTGTTTTCTTACGGAATGCTATACATTTTTTCTGCATTCGCTTCGCCATATCATTCCAAACTGCTGTTGATTCTTTGGGTGAAGTATACACAATGTCATCGTTAAAATTCGCTGCATCTGTCTGATCGGCATCCATTAGAATAGACTGCATCAACCGTTCTAAAAAACCTTGATAAAAAGCAGGGATCACAGATTTTGCATCATCAGAAAGTTCTCGTTTCTCCTGTTCGCCTTTGGCAATCATTTCCTTGTAAAGTTGATCCATTTTCTGCTGCACCGCATCATACTCTTTCACAGATTCCTGATACTGCTTTTTCAATGTTTCATCAAAAACAATCTCTGGCAATGCACACTCGACTTCTTTATCCTGTTTTTCAACAGAAATTCGTTCCTTAAAATAATTTTTTCCATCCTCTGTAAGCCAATCATGTAATCCATGATGAGAAAGAATCGTTCGCCCAATTAAAAGTGCCGCATTTGGATTAATCCTATTCTCTTTATACAGTTTCATCGCCAAGTTCACAAGATACTTTGCACCCATATAGCTATGGTCAATTTCTCCCCTTTTGGCATCGCTTTCCCCACGAATGTACTCTGTAAAATCCGTGCATAATTTTCCAGCATCATGCAAAATCCCCTGTAGCCAAGCGGTGTGGGACATCTGAACAGCTTTCCCAAATTCACTTGCGATTTTTGCAACGTTGTTGGAGTGTTCAGAAACAGTCTGTTCTTTTCCGTCCTCTTCTCGAATGTGTGCAATATATTCCAATATAATCATCCTTTTTATTGATTTTTCGCATGCATATATTTTATCACATCTTTTCAGTTTTTGCAACGATTTTTTGTAATGTTCGACAACATTCGACAAAATTCGACAAAAATCAAAGATAAAAAAGCATTCTTACAATTTCTTTCTGTAAGAATGCTTTCTCTGTAATTATTACAATTTTCGCAGAAAACTTTTAGGGTTGACAAAAAGAACTAATAGTGGTATACTATAATCGACATCTTAATGCGAAATAAATGCGTTTGTTAAAAATGAAAGGGGTATAAATATGTTTTGCAAATATTGTGGAAATAAACTGGAGGACAATGCAAAATTCTGTAATCAATGCGGTAAAAAACAAGATGATGTGCAACGAACTGTCAACACAGAAAATCCAGAAGAAAAGCCAAAGAAATTATCCAAAAAAACATGGATAATAATTGCGGGAATTGTCTTAATGATAGCGATTATTTTTGTTGCTGTGAAGAGTGGAAATCATAACTCTAATGAGATTACTGATACCGATGAATCCTCTACATATGTAACAGGGTTACGAACAGAAGAATCAAAATATCAGAATACTAATTCTTATAATATTCCGTGTAATGGGAATTCCGATATCGCGATTGAAGCAGCCAATGTATTTGCAGACAAGTATGGCGGTTCTGGTAGTGATTGGAACTTAATCAGTGTTGATGCGTCCGTTTCTGGTGCAACAGGAACTTATCGATATATATATGATTGGGCTGGTAATCGTTATACTGCAACAACAACATTTGAAATAACAGATTATGGCTCCTATAGAAACTATACTTGGAGCGGAGATTTTGTAGATCTATTCTATGGAAACTGATTACAACACCAGCAAAACCGTTCCAACGGTCAACAATCCTAAGCCGATTTCAGAACGGCGATTCAATCGTTCCTTTAAAACGAAGGACGAAAATGCAATGGTAACCAAAATGCTCAGTTTATCAATCGGCACAACCACACTCGCCAGACCATCCTGCAAGGCTCGATAGTAGCACATCCAAGAAAGTCCGGTCGTCAATCCGGAGAGCACCAAAAACAACAAATCTTTTCGGTTCAGTGCTCGCAAGTTGTGCTGCTGTCCAGTCACAAATACCATTACCCATGCCATAACCAAAACCACACACGTTCGGATGGCTGTTCCTAAGTTGGAATCAATGTTCTGAATCCCTACTTTTCCCAAAATAGAAGTCAAACTTGCAAAAACGGCAGAAAGGATGGCATAAAATAGCCATCCTTTTTTCGTCGTGGATTGTGCTTTAGCTTGTGTGCGTTTGGGCAACATCAGGAATGTACCTGCTCCAATCAACAGCATACAAATGATTTTTTGCACAGTCAAAGCTTCTCCTAAAAAGAGAAACGCCAACAACATTGTTAAAATGGTGCTGGATTTGTCAATCGGTGCAACCTGATTAACATCGCCCAGCTGCAACGCTTGAAAGTAACAGAGCCAGCTTGCACCCGTTGCACAACCGGACAGAATTAAAAATAAGAATGTTTTTCCGGAAATTGCTCCAATTCCGGAAATTGTTCCAGTCAGCAGCACCAATAGCCACGAGAACAACAGAACAACACCTGTCCGCAAAGCAGTTGCAACCGTAGAATTGATGTGTTGCATGCCGATTTTCGCCAGAACTGCGGTAACCCCTGCAAATATTGCAGACCCACACGCAAAAAGCAACCACATTTTTTCTTCATCTCCTATGCATGAAACCGATACCCTGCACCCCATACAGTTTCAATGCATTTTGGATGCGAAGGGTCTTCCTCTAATTTTTCCCGTAGACGATTGATATGAACGGCAACCGTTGCATTATCGCCCATAGCATCCATGCCCCAGATGCGTTCATATAAGGTTTCTCGGTCAAAAACCGTGTCTGCATTCGTCACCAGAAACAGCAGCAATTCATATTCCTTGTTTTTCAAGCTAACTTCCTGTTCTCGAACAAATACCCGATGAGACTTCGGACAAATCCGAATTGCTCCAACCGTAATTTCCTGCTGAGTTTCCTGCGGCGTTTTCAGGCGTTTGTAGGTTGCAATGTGTGCCTGTACCCTTGCCACCAGTTCCCCGGGCGAAAATGGCTTTACAATGTAATCATCTGCCCCCAATCCCAGCCCACGGATCTTGTCGATGTCCTCTTTCTTTGCCGTTACCATCAGAATCGGAATATCCAGCCGTTCCCGTAGTTTTCGGCAGAGTGTAAATCCATCCAACTGCGGCAGCATCAAATCCAATAGGATCAAATCAAACGATTCTGTTTGTGCTAAGTTCAATCCAGACACGCCATCTGTGGCAATGGATACCGTAAACCCATTGATTTCCAGATAATCCTGTTCAATTTCTGCAATCGCTGCATCATCCTCTATGATACAAATATGACTCATGTTTCTGCCCCTTTCTTTGGAATTGTCAGCAAAATCCGCAATCCTTTCGGTGTTTCCTGCTCTGCTCGAATCGAACCGCCGAACCGCTCCAGAATTTTTGCTGTAATCGCCAGTCCCAGTCCGCTGCCAGATTGCGGATTGCTGCGGGCTGGGTCACTGCGGTAAAATACATCAAATAATTTCGGCAATGCTTCCTCTGGAACACCTGGCCCATTGTCTGATACTATAATCGTTGCATCAGAATCTGTTTCTGTGCAGCGAATCCGCACTTGCACTTCCGGAGCATCCTTATATTTCAGGCTATTTTCCAGCAAGTTGGTAATCGCATTTCGAAACTGCACGGGGTCTGCATACACCGTGCAAGCTTCTGAAATCTCTTCCAGTATGATCGTCATTCCCTGTTTTGCATAAGCTTCTGCATTTTCAGAAATCAAGCTGTTCAAGGCTTCTGCAACAGAAATCGGTTCTGGATAAAACGGACTGTCGCCCAAATCCAACTTGGAGAATAGAAACAGCTTGTCCACCATGCGGTCAATGTCGTTTGCCTTTTCCCGAATCGTCTGCATATATTTCTGCTGCCGTTCTGGTGTCTGTGCAATTCCCTCGATTAAACCCTCGATATAGGCTTTAATCGAAGTCAACGGCGTTCGCAGGTCGTGGGAAATGCCAGCAATCAATTCTTTCCGGTTTCGCTCCTCCCGTTCTATCTGTTCAATGGATTGCTGCAACCGCTCTGCCATCTGATTAAAATCTTTGAAAACTGGAAGAAATTCGTCTTTTTCTTTGTAGGCAATGCGATGGGTTAAATTACCATTTTGAATTTCATGCACGCCAGAAACCAAAAGATCCAACGGCTTTTCAATTTTCCGGAATACAAACTTCGTCAAAAATCGGTTGGTGATTAAAACCGCAGCGACAATCAAAATCGACAGAACAAGAATCCAATATTTTACAACGGATTCATTCCACGCACTTTCCTTGACAGGAGCAGAGAAAAATAAATAAATCGTATAAGAAACGCCCTCTATTTCCGCCTGCTCCATATAAAGGCTACCATTTGGCGTGATGCTGGATAATTCCTGTAACGATTGACTGGCAAGTGCCTGTGTACTCGTTCCCATGGAACAAATTTGTGCATCGCCCTGATAAATTTGCAGCTGAATTTCTTGTGTTCCGACGTATTTCTCAACGGTCTGATATAAATGCGAATCAGTAAGCACTTCATGTTTCGTTTGCAAGAACTCTTTCGCCTGCTCCATGAGCAGATGTTCTAGATGAACGGTGTTTTCTTCCCGAACCGTTTCATCCATTACCTGCTTATAGACTACATTTACAAAGAATAGCAGAGAAACTGCCAAAATCAGAACGCTGACCATTGCCGGAATCAGCAACATAAATAAATTCGAGAGAAACAATCGCTTTTTAATGGTCAATTTCTTCCGCCTCCTCTGCATTTTATTATAGCACGATTTTCTTTTATCGTCAACGCTTCTGTTTGAAGAGCGTTCTGGAAAGTATGGATTCTGTTAGAATCGCCAAGACGGCAAACAATCCAAAGAATAACAAGGTTGTGCCAGTCGGAACAGCAAGATGCAAAATATCCAGATACAACAGATGCTGTTGCAGCCACAGACAAAGTGCAATGGCGAAATAGAATCCAATTGCAGAAGTTGCTGCAAAAAACGCCTTTCCTTTTGTAAACGGTAAACACATCTTGAAAACACCCAGCAATCCAACCGTTCCAATCAGCAAGAACAGCAAAGTATTTGCCTGTGTCTGTTCGCCGGACAATCCAAAAATACCCATCGCATGCAATACCAGATAAAATAAGAAGCAAACGCCAATGGCAAGTGCATTTGGTGCAGCTCTTCGGATGGCTTCCGGTAGGAATTTTGTCCGGACAGGTCGAGAATCTGGAAGAAATGATAAGAAGAAAGACGGATAGCCCTCAATTACCAAATCAATCAAGGTGATTTGAATCGGCACAAATGGGAATGGTGTGTTGGTCAGCAAACAGAGCACACATAACAAAATCGAATACAGCGTTTTGATGAAAAAGACACCAGCAGACCGTGTAACATTGTGAACGACTCGCCGCCCCTCTAACAGGACATCTTTCAAGACCGCAAAATCGGAATCCAATAATACAAGTTGAGCTGTCTGACGGGCGGCATCGCTGCCCTGCCCCACGGAAATGCTGCAATCTGCCTCTTTCAATGCCAACAAGTCATTGACACCATCGCCCGTCATCGCAACGGTATGCTTCTGGCGATGAAATGCCTGAATCAACTGCTTTTTTTGCTGTGGGGTTACTCTGCCAAAAACAGTGTACTGCTCCGCAGCTGCATCAATCTCAGAATCTGTAACCGTTCGCATATCGATCCAGCGATCGCCCTGAAAAACACCTGCCTGCTGTGCCATTGCGGAGGCAGTCATAGGATTGTCGCCAGAAATCAGCTTTACAGAAACACCCTCCTGCTGAAATGCTGCAATTGTTTTCGCAGCGTTGACACGAAGTGGGTCTGTCAGAATAATTTCCGCCAACAGTTGCATTTTCGGTAGTGGCTGTTCTTTTTGAACAGGATGTTGGGTGATTCCAGCTAAAAGAACACGCTTTCCGTTCCGTTGTGCTTCCAGAACGCTTTCTGACAACTTATCCGGACAGAGCTTTTCCGGTGCTCCAATGACAAGTGTGCCTACTCCGGAGAACGTCATTGCACTCCACTTTCGATCAGAAGAAAACGGAATCTGCTCTGTAACGGATAACGTATCCATCCCATTAAAATAAGTATACATTGCCTGAAAAGTCGCATTGTTATCTTGTGTATGGGTCAAAAAGTTCCCCATCCATTCCTGAAACATTGCGGAATCTGTTTCCGGAAACAAAACCGCTTTTTCGACTTTCATATTTCCTTCAGTCAGTGTTCCAGTTTTATCCAGACAGAGCACATCAACGTGGGCTAGATTTTCCAGTGAATACAAATCTTGCACCAGTACATTTTTCTTGGAAAGTGTAATAATTCCGGCAGCTAGGCTGATACTAATGAGCAGATATAGCCCTTTCGGCAGCATTCCCAGCAAGCCGGCAGAAGTTCCAACGACTGCATCATACATGGAACTATCCCGGAAAAACAATGCCTGCACAAACAGCAGAATGCCCAGCGGAACAATACAAAGGCTCGTCAAACGAGTCACTTTTCGCATCGAACCGACTAATTCCGAATGCATGGCCTTGGTTTTCTTGGCTTCTTTCGTCAATTTTGCAGCGTAGCTGTCACTTCCAACATGGAGTACCGTTGCCTGACACGTTCCGCTGATGACAGAACTGCCTGACAACAGCGTATCGCCTTCTTTTTTAAAGATGGCATCTGATTCGCCCGTCAGCAGTGATTCATTCACTTCAATTCCGCCGCTGCGGACAACTGCATCCGCACAAATCTGGTTGCCGCTCTCCAGCAGCAAAATATCCTGTTCCTGTACTTCTGCAATGGGAACAGATCGTATCGTCCCATTGCGTTCAATTTTGGCATTTGGCTGTGATAAAAGTGTCAGCTTTTCAATCAATCGCTTTGCTTTCAATTCCTGTGCAATCCCAATGATTGTATTTAAGGCGATCACAAAAATAAAAAACAAGTTTGACCATGCATGCACTGCAATCAATGCAATGGCAATCAGCAGATTCAATAAATTGAACAGCGTACACACATTATCTCGCAAAATCTGTGCGGTGGTTTTAGAGGCAGTTTCTTTTGCTTTCATACAAGCACTTCCTTCCCTGTAAGTTATCTTTAGTTTATCGAATTGGTTATAAATACACATAAACCAAAGTTAAACAAAAGATAAAATCAAACCTGCCGCAACTTCGATTTTTGTTCCAATTTGTCAAAAAAGTTCAAAAATCAAAAGCAGCAGGAACATCGTGCAATCTTCCTGCTGCCAATTTTCAGTTCTTTATTTCTTTTCGTCCAGCAATACAACGCCTTCTGCCGGATTCTTGTCAATTGCTCCGACAATGCGATGCGGAACATAGCATTCTTCCAATAATGCAAGGTCTGCATCTGTCAATTGAACAGATAATGCACCGGCTGCATCATCTAAATAGCTGGATTTGGTTGCACCGACAATCGGAGCAGCAACTCCCTTTGCCCACTGCCAAGCCAATGCAATCTGCTGCATTTTTACACCGTAACACTCTGCTACTTCTGCAACACGGCGGACAATCTGCATATCCTGTTCTTCTGTACGGTCATATTTTCCCATTGCAACCCGGTCAGTTTTGCTGCGGCAGGTGTTTGCTGTCCAAGTTGGACGAACCAAATGTCCCGCTGCCAGCGGACTGTATGGCATTAATGTCACGCCCATCTGCTTGCAAATTGGAATCAGTTCCCGTTCATCTTCCCGATACAGCAGATTATAATGATTCTCCATCGCCTGAAATGGTGTCCAGCCGTTGTCACGGGCTGCCAGCTGCATATTATAAAACTGATACCCGTACATGGCAGATGCACCCAATGCCCGAACTTTTCCGGCTTTCACTAGGTCATTTAAAGCTTCCATCGTTTCTTCTATCGGCGTTTCGTAGTCAAACCGGTGAATGATATAGAGGTCTAAGTAGTCTGTCCCCAGACGCTGCAATGTGCCATCAATTTCCCCATAAATGGCTTCTTTGGAAAGCCGCCCCGGATTAAAATAGACTTTCGAGGCAAGAACCACTTTATCACGGGAAATATTCTTTTTCAGAGCGTGTCCCAGATAACGTTCGCTCGTGCCGGCAGAATAGCAGTTTGCCGTATCAAAAAAGTTGATGCCCAAATCCAAAGCATGCTTGACAACCGTTTCGGTTTCTGCTTCATCCAGCGTCCAGTCATGCATGATTCCAGCTTTTCCGAAACTCATACAGCCAACACAGATTTTGGAAATGGTAATATCGGTATTCCCTAACTTTGTATATTCCATTTTTCATCGCTCCTTTTGTTTTTTCGGCAGCTTCCTGCCTGCCCCTATTATATGCCCTTTTTATTCCTTTGTAAAGATGTTTTTGCAATCTTACCAGAAAAACGATTCCTCTGCAAATTTTTTCCGGTATTCCGTCGGAGCATTGCCTGTAATTTTCCGGAATTGCCGATTGAAATTGGAAAGATTCCGAAATCCACAATCAAACGCAATCTCCAGCACGCTTTTCTTCGTGGACAGCAATTCTTTACAAGCTTGATTGATGCGATAGTGGGAAAGATACTCCACCGCACGGAATCCCACCTGTTTTTGAAACTGATGCATAAAGTAACTTTCGCTCAAGTGCACAGAATCTGCCAACTGCTTGACGGTGATCGGCTCTTGAAAATGGTCTGCGATGTATTCCAATGCTGGACGAATCGCCTCCCCTGGCTCATAGAAATCATGCTCTACTGTTGCTTCTGTTTCCAACAGCCAGAACAGCCGCAGCAATTCACTCCGCATCAGCAAGTCCAGCCGTGGCGTATCTCCTTTGGCACAGGAAAAAATATTGTTCATCATCATCTCTAATTCCACATAATACGGATGGTCAGTCGTGATATGCGTTGGAATGTGCATTTTTCCAGTCATCAGCGGCTTGATACAAGCTATAATGGCACGATCAGAATCAAATCCGCCGAAAATTTCATGCCGAAATACCAATGTATCATAGACCTGATGCATGGATTCCCGTGGATAAATCGAATGCATCACATTTGGTTGAATGATAATAATATCCCCTGCCGCAGAGTCAAACTTTTCTTCTCCACAAATAAAAGAAGCAGAACCCTCCCGTACAAAATTCAGTTCAAATTCCCGATGCCAATGCATGGGGACACAGTGAAAATGGTTCGGAATTTCGCATGCATAGTATCCAAATGGCTTAATTTCTGAACCATGTATGCGATTTTCTCTCGAATCTCGTTCATTCATTCAAAAACACCTCCGAAAAAATAGAATTGTATCAGAATTGCGTAGAATATCAATAGAATTCTGAACCGTTTTGTAGTATTATATCATACAGAAGAACAAATTGCAATGGACTTTTTGAAAGGAAGTGCTGTTATGATTAAAAAATATGTTTATGGAACCCCATTCCCGACCGATGCAGTTGTTTTGGACGTTCAGCCGTCCACCGATGCACTGCCGTTTTTTGAAACAGACCAGCAAGGTACATTCACTTACTCGCTTTCTGAAAACGACATTGTCTATGGTCTGGGCGAACAGATTCGTGGTATCAACAAGAGAGGCTGGCAGTATGTCAGCTGGAACTATGACAATCCCAACCACCATGAGGACACCCGTTCCCTCTATGGTGCACACAACTTCATCATCATTCATGGTGCAGTGACCTTCGGTGCATTCTTTGACTATGCTGGAAAGCTGACATTCGACATTGGCTATACCAAGCGGAGCATGATGCAAATTCATGCTGCGTCCAATAACCTAACTGTTTATATCATCACAGGCGAAAGCGAAAAGGATATTGTCAAGCAGTTCCGGAAAATGATTGGCAGAAGCTATATTCCACCGTTCTGGGCATTCGGATATGGTCAGAGCCGCTGGGGCTATAAGACCGAAGAAGATATTCGCACAGTCGCAAAACAGTATCAGGATGCTGGCATTCCACTGGACAGCATTTATCTGGATATTGATTATATGGAACGGTACAAGGATTTTACTGTTGATACCGAACGATTTCCGAACTTGAAAGGACTTGCTGCGGACATGAAGGAACAGGGCATTCACCTCGTTCCGATTATTGACGCTGGCGTAAAAATCGAAGATGGTTATGACGTTTATGAAGAAGGCGTACAGAACAATTATTTCTGTAAGAATGCCGAAGGCGGCGACTTTGTCGGTGCTGTCTGGCCGGGTCGGGTGCATTTTCCGGATTTCTTGCAGCCAAAAGCAAGAGATTGGTTTGGCAAGAAATACGCTGTTCTGACAGAACAGGGGATTGACGGTTTCTGGAACGACATGAACGAACCCGCTATTTTCTACACCGAAGACCGCTTAGAAGATACCTGTGCAGAAATTGAAAAGCTGACAGCTGGCAACATGGGCATTCAGGAATACTTTGCTTTTACTGGAATGGTAGCTGGTTTGAATGGCAACATCGGCGACTATGACAAATTCTATCACAATGTGGATGGAAAAATGGTCAAGCACAGCGAAGTGCACAACCTCTATGGCATGAATATGACACGCTCGGCATTTGAAGCGTTGCAGGAAATTTCTCCGGAAAAGCGGACACTTTTCTTTTCTCGTTCCTCTTATATTGGTGCACACCGTTATGGTGGCATTTGGCAGGGCGATAACAAATCTTGGTGGTCGCATATTCTCCAGTCCATGCAGCAGCTGCCAGCTTTGAATATGGCTGGATTCCTCTTTACTGGCTCGGATACGGGCGGATTCGGCTGCGATACAACGGAAGACCTCATGATTCGTTGGCTGCAATACTCCCTGTTCACACCGCTGTTCCGCAATCACTCCGCAGATGGCACACGGGAACAGGAACTCTATCGGTTCTCCAATGTTGAAGCTGCTGGTAAAATGATTCAGATTCGATACAGCCTGATTCCGTATCTCTATAGCGAATTTTTAAAGGCTGCTTTGAACGATGAGATGATGTTCAAGCCGCTGGCGTTTGATTTCCCAAATGATGCCATGGCAGAACAGGTAGAAGACCAGCTGCTGTTGGGCAATGAATTGATGATTGCACCGATTTACAAACAGAATGCACAGGGTCGGTATGTTTACCTGCCGGAAGAAATGATGCTGGTAAGAATGCACAGCAGCAAGGACTATGCAACAGAAATTCTTCCGAAGGGTCACCACTATGTTTCCGTTGGCTTGGACGAGCTGGTCTTCTTCATCCGGAATCAGAAAGCAATTCCGTTTGCAGAATCTGCTGAAAGCACTGCTAAGACAGACTACAACACCATTCAGCTTTTGGGTTATAAGGGCAGTTCTTATGAATTGTATGCAGATAATGGCACTTCTCCAAATCCGGAAGATAGCCTCACCATCAAAACATTATCCTAACAGTTGAAATCTCCTCATAGATAAAAAGAATGCGTATCGGTTTATAAAATCGGTACGCATTTCTTCTTAATGATTCAATTTTTTTGTTTCTGGAATTTTTTTTGCATCCAGTCTGTTCCTTTTACCGCTGCGATTCCAATCAAAATGCCAATTACTGCCCCAGCAAATACATCCGATGGGAAATGTACAAACAAATACAGCCGAGAAAAAGCAATAACTGCTGCTAAAAGATACGCTGCAATTCCCACTTTCCGATTCCAATGCCAAAGCACGGTTGCTGCCGCAAAAGATACCATGGTATGACCAGATGGAAAGGAAAAATCAGTTGGCATTGCAATCAACATGGTGTGGTCTTCCATCCAGCAAGGTCGATTTCTTGCTATCACATTTTTCAGAAATAAATTCCCAATTAGCCCACAGCCAATGCAACCGACACTCAATTGCATCCCGTTTTTTCGAGTTTTCGGAAGAATTAGCAGGAGAATTGCAAGCAAAATCCAAATAATTCCACCATTTCCCAAAGCGGTAATCTTCGGCATGAGAAAATCCAAAACGGAACAAGAAAAAATTCGCTGAATAGCATGTAAAATCTGAAAGTCTAATGTTGTCAGTCCTTGCATTTGTGCCATCTCCTTTTTTCATAATTCATAAAACTCTTATCTGTTTGTCCCCTGTTTTCTTTAGTATAATGGATGAGGTAAAACAAAAATGAAAAGAAAGATAAACAGGAGGTAAACTTTTTGAAAAGTGGGAATTCGATATTTTGCGATTAAGAAAGAAAATGGTTGTCTTCTTTTCCAGTTTGTGCTACAATACAAATAGTAGATTTTGTGACTATCAATAGGGGGAATCATGATGTATCAGAAAAAGGGATGGATTTTAGCAGCATCACTTCTTATTTTATGTAGTGTTGGCTGTACAAGACAGACCGGAGAAACACATCGTCTGTATGTGCAGACTGCTGGTTCAGAATCACAGATAGCAGAAACCTTGCCAACCGCAGAGCAAGCCGAATGGATGGATGCGGACTCGAATGCTGTTTCCACAAAAGCGGTCAAAACGAAAAAAGCAACGAAAACAACGACAAAAAAGAAAAAATCATCCAAGAAAAAGACGACAACCAAACAGAAAAAAGAAACAACTGCAAAAGTGACAATGGAGAAAGCTGCGAAAACTACCAAACCCAAAACAACAAAAGCATCTAAAACAACTACAGCTCCTCGTATTGCAGCAACTATGCCACGAGAAAATCTATTTCGTACAACAACCGTACGAAATCAGACAGAAAACGTATCCAATCGAACAACAAAAACAACCAGCAAGGCAGAATATCCTGCTTCTGCAAAAATAACTACACTCAAGACAAATGTTGTGATTCGGACACAGCCACCTGTTCCAGTAACAATCGCACCAGTAGAAACAAACCCTGCTCAACCGGAACAACAACAGACAGATAAATATTTGTCACTCAGTGATGGAGAAATGCAGGGAGCAGGCATTGTTGTTTCGGGCAATCAGATTTTCTTACAGGCTGCTGGCATTTATCACCTTTCTGGAAACTGGAATGGCAGTATTTGTGTACAAGCAGGGGCTACGGATGCGATAGAATTACGGTTGGAAGGTGCTTCTATCTGCGGAGTAGATGCACCAGCGATTCAAATTCAACAAGCCGGAATGGTTACAATTACAACTGCTGACCATACAGAAAATACAATTCTTGCAGAACAGGGAGTGACTGCAATTGATAGTTCATCTGCATTGCAATTACAAGGAACAGGGGCACTGCAAATTCAAAATGAATCTGGAAATGGAATCACTTGTACCGATACCATTACGATTACAGAAGGAATGCTTTCGATTGCTGCAAGGGATACTGCGATTTTGTCTGGTCGAGATAGTCAGATTTTAGATGGAATGGTTATTGCCAATGGCGGACAAGCAGGAATTCATTGTGACGGAAAATTCTCTGTAGAGGACGGAACATTGCTGACAACCGGAACAAATGTAAATACTGCTAGTATACAGCCATCTGCACAATTTACTTGGAAAGAAATCATTGCAAGTGGGCATACGGTTTCTTTTCAAATCAATGGAATCGAAGTTGCAAAGACTGTGCTGCAATTCGATGCAGAAACTTTTTTCCTCACTTGTCCAGATTTGACAATTGGAAATAATGTTGATTTCTTGATTGACGGAATGAATGTGAAAACATTTGAACAGCAAGAACAGAACGCACGTTGGAATGAAAAAAATAATTGAAGTACATAACTTTATTATATTCATAAAAAGCAAGCAGAACTGAAAATAATTTTGCTAGTTTCTACTTTTATGATCAAAAATAACCGTGTTTACTTTTTTTCTTTCGGAACTAAAAAAATATAGTTGACTTTTATGGTGGGGTATGCTATAATATAAAAGTCGTCAGGACAGAGAACAACATCAAAGATTAGACGAAAGAAAAAATCGCGGGATGGAGCAGCTAGGTAGCTCGTCGGGCTCATAACCCGAAGGTCGTCAGTTCAAATCTGGCTCCCGCAACCAGGAACAGTTATCTGAAAGATAACTGCGAGCAGGAAAAGCACGTAGTTTCGGTACTTTATCGAGGCTGCGTGCTTTTTTATTGTCTCTTTTGTGGAACGCATCGTATGACTGAAATATGCCTCGTACCCTTACCATACCCTTACCGATTTTCGGTGAGTGTATTTTTTTGAGTTATTGAGGAAGAGATTAGAGAAGAATTGTCTAAAAAACGCTCTTTTGAGTGCTGTTTTCAAAAAATTTACAAATAAAAAAAGGATACACGAACATCTGCTTTGTATCCTTTTCTATCTCATTCCTGATAAATCGTCTTTCCAAATTCGTAGGCTTCTTTTAAGTGGTTTGTTTTTCTAATCTGCGGTTTTCCATTTGTATCTCCGCATCCGCCGGCTAACAACATTCCTTTTCGTGCCCAGCATCAACAGCACCTTGAATAAAGGCATCTGCCAATTGCCTGGTGTTTCCTTTTGGGCGACCGCCGCCTAATACGACCAATATTCTTTTCATGGATTCTCCTCTTTTGTAAACTGAAAGTTGATAAAATACGCTTACTTAATAAAGTTTCTGATCTCTTGGCTTATTTCTTCATATTTGTAGTCATGAACATAATGAGGACAATCCAGTTCGATATAGCTTACATTATCATGATCCGAGATATATTTTTCAGGAATACTTCTCCAATTTTCTTTTGTAAAACTTGTACCGCCTGAACCATTAGAAATAAACAATAACATTGGCACTTGCGGAATGCCATTTTCATTCACAATATTCGCATTATCTTTTACGACTTTGGCTTCATCTATCATGGTTTCAGTCGCTGTTCTTTGATAGAATACTGCTCTGTAAATCTCTTTTTCTTTTTCAGACAGCGTTCCATATTTGATAGCATCGCTTTCTGCAAGGCTTGGTATCCACCTTGTGATTCCCAAAGCAGCCCCATAATGTCCCAACTTCATCATAGGAATACTTATATCCATTTCATCGTAATAAGCCGGTACAGCCATATCTAAACCGACAATTGCTTCCACCTCATCAGGATATTTCTGTGCCCAGTATAAAGCCTCCAATCCAGATAATGAATGCGGACAGAGCACATATGGATCTTGTATTCCTGCTTTATCAAGTGCCATTCTCGTTTCGCTTAATATTGTATCAATATCTCTTTTTTCCTCTACAATATCGCTAAATCCGTAACCAAACTTTTCTACTACAACAATTTTATACTCACCGCTTAAAAGCGAATAAAGCGACTTAAAGTCCAATATTGGTGAGCAGGTTCCGCCCCCTGACATAAATACAAGTGTTTTATCCCCCTCACCCTCTGTGTATATGCTCATATTGTGACCGTTTACTTCTACAAGTTCACCTAAAGGAACAAGTAGTTCTTTTTCTTTTGAACTGCATATTTTATGGCGGGCAAAAGATATTACCATAAGTAGTATAATAATTGTAGCAGTTATCAATATAATTTTTAATAATTTACGTAACGACATTTTTGTTCTATACATCCTGCTCAAAACTGTTACCTCATTCAAATTGATTCATACGTCTAAAACTCTGCGTTCTGTTTTCCCCATTATACCACATTCCAAACCGAAAAACAAGAATTGATTCTACAAAAAAACAACAGGAGAGTCATCCAAGCCCTCCTGTTGCCCTTTTCATTCATCAAAACAAATCTGCCATACTGTTCATCACATCCCGCATATGGTCAATAGAAGTGTGACAATACAAATCCATGGTAATCTGCACTTGACTATGTCCCAGAATATCACTGAGCGTTTTCACATTTACGCCACGTTCAATGGCTCGAGTGGCAAACGTATGCCGCAAAGCATGGAAATTCACATGATTGATTCCGGCAACTTGCAACAGATCATTCAGCACATCCCGCATATGACTCGGCTCTACACAGCCACCTGTAGGCGATGCAAAGAGGTAGCCGTTATCCGTATAACAACCGCAGCACATAGCTTTTTCCTGGTCTTGAATTTTCACCTTGTATTCCATAAGCTTTGCAAATACATTGTTGGGAATGGGAATCTCCCGAAAGCCGCTTTGTGTTTTCACAGATGCTTCCATAATGTGCGTACAATGCCCGTAGGAAAGATCGTCATTTCGTTCTTCCTGACTCTTTTTGATTCGCTGCAAGGTACGGCTAATTTTCACTGTCTGCTTCTGAAAGTTGATATCCGACCATTTGAGGGCACAGAGTTCTCCGATGCGAAGCCCAGTGGCAAGGTCAAAAAGAATTGCCATGCCCAAACGATGCATTCCAATAACTGACAGCAATCGACGTTCTTCTTCCAGCGATAGAACACGCATTTCATTTTGTTCTCTGCGTGGCAGTGTCGTGCCATCTGTTGGATTGACTGCAATCATACCGTTAATACGAGCTTGCTCCATCGCCTGATGGAACATATTGTGCATATTTCGCAAAGTCTTAGGAGAGAGACCGCCGCCTTTCTTGCTACCCGACTGGAATTTCTGATTGTAGAATTCCTGTACCATTGGCGTAGTAATCTGCTGAATGGGATAGCTGCCTAAGTCAGGGTTGATATGATTGTAAATGTACCCCTCATAGCTGATATAAGTGGAAGGCTTAATAGCATTCTTCGCATAGGTTTGCAGCCATTGCGTCATCCAGTCGCTGAGCAGGTACTGAGAGGGTACAACGTATGTACCCAATTGCTTCTTCACCAGAATATCTCGTATTTTGTCTGCCACTTCTTTTCGAGTTTTACCGTAGACAGAACGCTGGATTTGCTTTCCGGCATCATTGTAACCGTCCGTATAACGTCCTTCCCATGTTCCATTAGCACGCTTGCGAAGAGAACCGTCGTTATTTGCATTTTTTCTACTCATCAAAATCACTCCTTTACAATACTTTCCCGGTTGTTTGATTGATCCATTGAAGGAACTGCTCTCGCTGTACCTTATAGCATCGCTTGATCTGAATGGACGGAAAATCCTTTGCTCGCATCAGCTCGTATGCCATGCTGAGAGAAATATTCAGATAACCTGCAATATCGCTCGTCGACAACACCAGAGGCAGTTCTTCATTGTTTTTGTAAACTGGTAATTCTTCTTTTTTCATGGCAAATACCACCTTTCTTTTTTTATTGAGATGTTTGATCGATGGTATTTTTTTAATTTTGAATCTGAAAAAAGAAACCACTTTCTTGCTAAGAAAGCAGTTCCTTTTTGTAAGTTAGAGCTCAGTTTGCCTTAGTTGCACTGAATTGCACAAATTGTATCATAAAGAAAAGTCGTATCGCACAGCATCTCCTCAATCTCATCGGCAGAGTAGCCATAGTCCAATAGTAAGAGAACATCCTCTTCTGAAACGCCATAGCATCCGCACATTTCCAACAACAATTTTTCCTGCTGCGTGTAATACTCCTCTTCTAACTCATCATACCAATCAGACCACTTGCAAAATTGAAAACTTTCCTGCACCTCAAATGTAGAGCAAGTCAGAGAGCCATAGCAATCTATCTTCAAGATCATACCCTCTTCCACATGTAATGCTTCAAACGGATATTTGTGGAGATCAATTTTCCGCAATGCCTTTTTCAAGATACTTTCAGTCGAGGCATAGACGTAAAGCCCTAACTCTGCAAAATGAAGCAGGCACATTGGATTGCTGCCCTTGACAATGTAAAGCGTGTTGTTCTCATCCA
>ERZ1034976.1354-NODE-1354-length-19118-cov-8.546609_pt1 | contig 19118 bp, 32 predicted proteins | sample MGYA00520623_ERZ1034976 | MGnify/ENA primary metagenome ERZ1034976 (study PRJEB33766, sample SAMN09781774) | gut metagenome | biome: gut microbiome | host: Homo sapiens | place: Madagascar | study: EMG produced TPA metagenomics assembly of the PRJNA485056 data... | reverse complement strand
ATGCTCTGCTTGAGGGCCTCGTCGCTGTTGAGCACGTCGCGGATGGACGGATACAGCGATGCACCGTAGCTGGTCATGGAGACGCCGTTTTTGCCGCGGTTGAACAGGGCAAAGCCCAGTTCCTCCTCCATGACGGCGATGGCGTGGCTGATGGCCGAGGGGGTCAGATGCAGCTGCTGTGCCGCTTTGTTGAAGCTGCCCTGCCGCGCCACTGCATCGAAGATCTCATAGGAAAATAGCGTCATGCCCAAAGCCTCCTTCCTTCTGATCTGGTTCGGAGACGCTCGGATTCTTTGTGAATCTTTTTCATCTTTGGTTTGAGATAGTTCAATTATCTTCTTGATTGTACTATCCAAAGCCGTTCCTGTCAAGCATTTTGGTCCGATTTCTGCGCATTCCGGGCGCATTTTGTCGCCTGCCGCGCGTATATTTTGAAAAGAGGTATCCTCATGACCGAGATCCTTCCGCCCTCCACCCGCCGCGGGCTCAGCGGCACTGCCCTCAAGGGCATTGCCTGCGTCACCATGCTCATCGACCACATCGGCGCTTCCTGCCTCGAGAACGGCTTTTTGAGCGCACCTGCCGCGCCCGCCGGGCTGGCTGCGCTGGACCTTGTGCTGCGGCTCATCGGGCGGCTGGCCTTCCCCATTTTCTGCTTTCTGCTGGTGGAAGGCTTCGTCCACACCCACGACGTGAAAAAATACATCGGGCGGCTTTTGCTGTTCGGCCTTGTCAGCGAGGTGCCCTTTGACCTGGCGTTTTTCCGCACGCCCTTTGCGCCGGGCTACCAGAACGTGTACTGGACGCTGGCCCTGGGCGTACTGGCCATGGCGGGCCTCGCGCACTTTGAAAAAGAGGACGGCTCCACCGGCTGGCTGGGTCTGCTATGTGCCGGCGGGTGCGTGCTGCTGGGCTTTCTGGCCAACACGGATTACAACGGCATCGGCGTGCTCATCATCTGCGCACTGTACCTGACCCGCGCCGACCGCAAGCGCCAGTGCATCGTGGGCGCGGTGCTGTTCGCCTTTGAGTACACCGCCCCGCTGGCCTTCGTACTCCTCTGGCTCTACAACGGCCAGCGCGGCAATTGCAGCAGGGCGATGCAGAAGGTGTTCTACTGGTTCTACCCGGTGCACATCGCGCTGTTGGCCGGGGTCACAAACTTTCTATTATAAGGTAGAGGGCCGAAAAGGGGCCTCCGCAAACGCGCGGAGGCCCCTTTGTTTTTTATCGCGTCAGAGCGGGAACAACTGCCCTGTCAGCAGCAGCATGACCGGCACCGTGACCAGCATACAGATGGTGGAGTGGGCCACGGCCTGGCTGGCAAGGGCAGGCTCGGTGCCGGACTGCTTTGCCACCACCGCCGCCAGGCTGCCGGCCGGGCAGCTGGCAATGACCATCAGCCCGGTGCGCAGGACGTTGTCCAGCGGCAGCAGCCGCAGCACCAGCAAAAACAGCAGCGGGAACACCACCCCGCGCAGCACCGTGACCCGGTACAGAAAGCCCTTGCGCAGCAGGGCGCGCAGGTCGCTGCCCGCCAGCATGACGCCCACGATCATGAGCGCCATGGGGGTGGTGCAGCCGCCCACCGTGCTGCAGAAGGTCTGCACCGGCCCGGGCAGCCGCCAGCCGGTGGCCAGCAGCACCAGCATGGCCACCGTGGCGATGTTGGCCGGAGTGACAAAGGTCTTCCAGTGCAGCTTTTCGCCCGGGCGGAACAGGGTGACCACGTAGGTGAAGAACCATACATTATAAGCAGCCATGGCTACGGTAGCGAACACGGTGCCCCGGGCGCTGCCCAGCAGGGCGGCACACAGCGGCAGCCCGATGAACCCGCAGTTCGGCATGGCGGCCGTGCCCACCAGAACCGCCGCCTCGCCGGGCGTATCCCGCCGCACCCGGCTGACCAGGCGGCAGATGCCGGTGGTGGCGATGAACAACGCCAGCAGCAGCACGAACAGCACGCCTGCCTGCAGCACGATCTCCGGCTCGTCGTCAATGGCCGCACCCGCCAGCATCGTGCAGGGCAGCAGCAGCTTCATGATAAAATCCGACAAAAACCGGCTGTCCCGGTCGGTGATGACGCCGCAGCGCGCCCCCGCATAGCCCAGCATCACCTCGAGAAAGATCACCGCGATCTGCCCCATCAACACCCCAAACGCCATGGGTCTCCTCCTTTTGCACTGTCCGCATTTTATTCCGGTTTCAGCTTTTTCACGGCCTTGTCAAAATCCGACACGATCTTCTGTGTCGGGTTGAACATTGCATATTCCGCCTCAGCCTTTTCCCTTGCTTTTCGGTTCGTGACCTTTCCCTTATCCGGCAGAACATCGTACCGCCGGAAGGATAAAAACTCATTGATACTGGAAGCGAATTGTTCCATTGTAAACGTATTCTCACGTTCGATCAGGTCTTCAATATAGTCAAAATAGCCAGACACCGCACGTTCCAGCTGCCGGATCTGCTTCTCCGACAGGTAATTCTTGGCTACCGACACATCCAACTTGAGCACCCGCCCATCCGGGGCATTCTTCCATGTTGTCAGGCCCATGTGGTCTTTTGTATGATCCGCTTTTGTGTACACGATCTCCGCCGCCGTCTGCCCGGTGATGGCATAATGGAACTTATTCTGCACCATGGCATAAAAATCATGGGTCAGCGGCGAATCACGGTCATAGTCGATACTGCATTCCGCAAAGATATCCGTGCGGCTGCCCTCCATTTGAACTACCGAGGATTCCTCGGCAGTTGCCGTTTCATCCAGTTCTCCCTCTGCATAGATATTTTTTAAATGAAACGAAATGTTGTCCGTCGTGCAGTCAAACAGCTTTGCCATGCCTTTTTGGGTCAGCCAAATCGTATCATCCTTAATAAAAGCATCCACTGAAATATCTTCTTCTGCCGAGCGGTATATCAAAAACTGAAAGTTATTTTTCATTTTCTCTCCTTTCGCCGCGGCGCTTCATCTCTTGCAGTCCAGCTCTACGAGCTTCCTACGGCAAGAATATCACACACCCGGGCAAAGTCAAGTTCGCATTGCCGCGAGATGGGTCGGCAAGATGGCGCAGCCGTTACAGGCTTTTGGGGCCCCTCTCACTCCATTTTAGCTGCAAAAATGGAAAAAGCCCGGTGATTTCAATGAATCATCGAGCTTTTTCTTGGCGGAGTAGGAGGGATTTGAACCCTCGCGCCGTTGTTTAGACGACCTACGCCCTTAGCAGAGCCAGAAAAAACCACGTTGAATCGTTGCGGAAATCGGACTTTGCAGGCAACCTGGTCAGCTACCCGCATCCTCGTTAAAAATGGCCGTTGCACGCTCAACGGCTGCCAGCTTATCCTCAAAAGGCTGGTGACGGCTGTAATGCTGTGTGATATCCTTGACAGCGTGCCCAAGGATCAGTTTTTGCAGCAGCACCGGCACCCCGGCGGCCTCCATGGCCGTGGCCAGCGTGTGGCGGCAGCTGTGGGCCGTCATGTGCGGCCTGCCTCCCCAGCGCTCCACGGACGGGCACCAGCGGTCATAGAAGTGCTCACGGCAACCATCGGCCAGACCGTGGGTGGCCACCTGCATGGCCTCGGCCACCAGCGGCACAATGGCAGCGGCTATGGGGATCTCCCGGTTTTTACCCGCTGCCGTTTTGATGCCGCCCACAATGCGCTGCTGCTGCAAGTCGATGTTGGCGAGATCCAGCTGCATCAACTCGCCCGGCCTCATACCGGTATAGCACAGGATCAGCGCATACCGGGCCAGATCGTCCCCGGCACGGTATGCCCGCCACATCCCATGCACCTCGTCAACGGTGTAAGCGTCCCGCTCACTGTCTGGCACCGGCGGCAGTTCGATCAGGGCCGTTTTGTCCTGCGCCATGTCCAGCGCCTCGCTGGTGACGGCCACCTCGTACAGCTTGCCCAGCAGCGTTTTTATATCCCTGTGGGCATAGTAGTCACCGGGCGCGGCATCCGTCAGCTCCTGCAGCACCTTAAAGGGAATCTGCCCCACGACCTGCATTTGAACCCGTTCCAGCCTGCGCCATGCAGTGCCATAATGGCTGCGCTTGTCCTTGCTGAGGGCCTGCCACTTTTTTGTTTCCTGCAAAGCCATCCAGCAGTCAAGCAGGCGCATGGATCTGGGAGCCACACCCGTGCGGGTGTAGTTGTCCAGATACTCCTCAGCTGCCGCCCGCGTGGGAAAGCCGCCCTTTATTCGCTCAAACACCAGCACGCCGCCGCGGTATATGCGTGACTGTGCGCACCATGATTTTCCCCGGCGGTACACGCTGCCTTTGCCGTTGGCGCGCTTGCGCGGCTTTGGCGCTGCCGTATGCTGCTGTTTTTTTCCGCAATACGGGCAAAACAGCGCGTCCTCTGGGATATCCCGCCCGCAGGCGGTCCTCTGACATTTCATTTTCTACCTTCTGAAAGCATAGCTTGCAAAGCCTGCCCGGAGGTGGTATCATAAATCTGTACGGTTCCCCAACTGTACGATCTGTGATGCCGTCCGGCAAGCAGGTTTGCTCTCCTGGCGTTGGCGCGCCGGGGGAGTTTTTATTTTTATTGAAGTCTCAGTCCCGCTTTTCGATTTGTTTCTCAAACTCTGTAAGGTTGAGGCGGTAGAACTTCTCTCTGCCTATTTTTTCTTCAACCAGCAGCCGCTCCTGACGCAAAATAGAAAGTCTGTTCTTCAACGGTGTATAAGATATTCCGAGCATTCCTTCAAGCGCTTTTGTGGCAATCCCGTGGCCAGAGAAAAGGCTTGCCTGAATCAGATATCCCATCAGGTCGCCGTCTTTTTCTTTCTCTCCAAAAGGATGCTGCGAAATCATTTCCATATATTTGTCATAGTCTGCTTTTCTCCTGAGCAGAGCTGCTTCAAGCTGTTTCATAGCCTTTTGAACAATATCCAAAAACGAAAGTACAAACGGCGTTAAATCGCCCCTATTGCGCACGCTGTTGCAAACTTTGAAGCTATCATAATACTGTTTGATATTATCCTTCACAGTATAAGAAAGGCGGTAGCCGATCAAAAAATTCAATTCATCTGACAGCAAATAGCTGCTAATAAATCGGGAAAGACGGCCGTTTCCATTATAAAACGGGTGAATATACCCGACCAAGTAATGGAATACGCTGATTCTTACCAACGGATCGCAACTGTCTCCATTCAAAAAAGCCAGCGCATGATCCATTGCTTCTATGATCTTATTTTCAGGATAAAGTCCTCTATGAATCTCTTTCTGTGCTGCATTGCTAACCGAAACTGAATCCTTCCGAAAAATCACGCCGTCCGGCGCATCCTTGCTGTTTTCTGCAATGACCTCTTTCAGAACCAGATCATTATAAATGTTCCGCACATCCTGACAAGTCTTTATCTTTCGTTCTTCTTCCTCCTGTAGCATCAGGTACTTGCACACGAGCCCATAGAAACGGCGTTTCCCAGATTTGCTGTCGATCTGCTCCAACACTTCGCTGATTTCGCGACGTGTACTATTGACGCCCTCAATATCATTCGTGAGAACAATTTCATCGACAAGACATTTTTGAGCAAACTGACGGAGCGCAGCTCTGGGCAGTTCTTTGCAGAGGAGCTGAACCTGCTTATCAATTTTTTGGATTTGCAGGAGGATACGGTAAACCTCGCTATTCTGGACAACAAAAGCTGTCCAGCCATTGATTTCAAAATCCAAACGAACCGTTTCTGGGTCATTGAGCCGGGCTTCATATATCGCCTCATACTGCCCTGGCTGGCGATACGAAATCTTTTCAAGCGTCTCGTAAGGCATCTTGTCTCACCTCAATCTCGATAAGTTGAGCCTCATACTTTTACAGGAATCATATCCATCTTTGTGAGCTTTTTATAGCTTTTTTAGTCGGTATGCCTCTGTTTGATTTGCGATACCAGCTTTTTTTGCCGTTTTTAGCTGGTATCGTGTCCTCAACGAGCAGACATCAACTTTTGACACGGTATTTTAGCTGCTATTCTCCACGCAGAAGGCAACCGGCTCACCCCACCCAGTGCGTCCAGCCAACGGCTTTGCTACTCTGCAACTGTATGATCTGTGATGCCATCTGGCAGGCAGATTCACTCTCCTGGCGTTGGCGCGCCGGGGGAGTTTTTTTTTTTTTTTATTTGCAATTAGTGATTGCTACGGTAAATTACTTCCATGCCTTGATCCGGATGGTAAGACCAAGTCACAGTTACATTATCAAAGGATTCTTTCTGACGCCCGTCCAAAGCGCGAGTTTTCAGCATTTCCTCATAAAGCCAGTCAGGCAAGCCCAGCGCCTTATTAAGCGTTTCAATGTGGTTGAGGCCTGCCTCGATCAAGCTTGAGTCTCCGCCTTTATAATTATACGGATTTGTGTCGATCATGAGGTAGGAGCTGTCATCGGCAACAGTAATCATGCGATCCGAATACACTTCATAGAATTTCTTGAAAGTTTCTGCAATTGTTTTACCATGATCTATAGCCGCCCACACGATATTGCCAAACGGTGTACTTACTTTTTCGCCTTTTTCATTTGTCGTGATAACCTCACTGGCTAAAAAAATAGGAGAGCCATCACCCGCAGTTTGCTGATACAATCCCTTCAGTGTGATCTGCTGGTGATCGAGTGCAGCTTTTGCATACTCATACTGGGTGTCTTTAATTGCTGCATAGAAACGCTGTCCATCTGCTGAGACGACCGAGAAGCATTTGTAATTTGCATCTTGATAGGGGTAAGTTGATTGGTCTTGCCCTGCATAGGTGTAAAAATATCCAAAATCCGTCTGACCCGAAAATTCTGTAGCGATCCACTTACTATAATTTGCTGCAAACGCCGGCACTGCCAATGCAAAACACAGAACCATTGTCAACAACGCTGAAACAACTTTTTTCATAATGAACACTCCTTTTCTATTTTTATCGGAACAATTCCGATAATCCAAAATCATCCAAACCAGTGTGTATACCCCACGGCCTTGCCCTCAATGTGCACGTCGTTCATTTCTTCGCGGCGTCGAATGATGCTCTCATAAGCTGCATTCTCTGGGCGCAGTTCAATATAGTCAGTGTGGAGATATACCCGCTTCAGCGTAGCCTCGTCTCCGATGCGCACCGCTGCAATCTCACCATTTTCAACCTCGGGCTGGATGTGGATATACACGGCATCTCCATCATGAATGCCTGCACCGATCATACTGTTTCCCTTGCACCTCAAAGCAAAGTCGCAGTTCATGTCTTCTGGGGCATCAATTTCGCCGTCACGGTTTTCAATCGCGGTGATGGGGTCTCCGCAGGCGATGGCTCCAATCAGCGGCACTTTCTTCATTTTGGGCATCGGTTCAAAGCCCGGCGGGATATCCCTACCCGGTTGACTATCGGATTTGCAAAGAAGATAGTCAATAGATGTGCCGTAAAATTTCGCCAAACTGATAAGTGTCTCTGAGTTGGGTTCTCTGGTTCCCTTCTCATAGTTCACATACGTCGTGTATGGCATTCCCAACTGACGGGCAGCCTCTCTCATGTTAAGTCCTTTTTCTTGTCGGAGCTGAGATAGGCGGTTCATTTGCATCGACTCCTTTCTCTCTAAGTATATTATAATACACATTTTGAGTACACAATCAATCCAAATTACCCAATTTGAGCAAGATGCACAAAAGTGCATTGTTCAAATTGGGTAATATTTTCCTTTACAATTATTCGTTTTGGGTATATCATAATTATAGTTACTCGAAATGAGTAATTCAAAAAGAAAGGAGCGTTTAAGGTGCCATATCCTAACATCAATGCCGAGCGCAGCCGGGCGGGAATGACCGTTGAAGATCTCGCTAAGAGCCTTGGCGTAACGCGGAAAACCGTATACAACTGGATGGCTCACGGGAATATCCCACAGTCCAAACTTGAAAAAATGTCAGAGCTGTTCCACTGCTCTATTGACTATCTGCTGGAAAGGGAGTGAAGAAGATGAAGATTGAGATTATTGGTGAACCCAAAGAAATTGCCGCCCTTGTATTAGCGGTACAAGAGCGGCAGGGTAAAGCTGTTGTTGAAACAACGGATTGGGCTGGCAATGTTGCTGTGGTAACAGAAAAGAGCTGAAAGGGGCTGATACATCAGTGTCCAAAATCACTTTGGCTTTAGCATTAGTATCCATACTGCTCAATATCGTAACCTGGTTTATCCGCCACAATTGAAAACATCTTTTGTTTTTGAGTTGTTTGAACGATCAGTTGCCATTCTCCAGCGGATTGGAAAGTCTTTTCCATATCGATTGGAAGGTATGCGGCAAAGTACCCACCAAGAGCGCCTTTTCCTTCTACTCGGAAAGGAAGCTTCTGAGATTTAACTTCTCTGACTGGAATGGTTTCACCATTTTGGTGGCGAGTCATCTGGTAAACCTGCTGTTCGGGAAACAGGAACTCGTATTTTTTGCCATCAACCAGTAAAAACATTCTCACAACCGTCAACGGTGCGGAAGATAGGTTTACAAAGTTAAGGCGAAACATTGGTTCTGCGTATTTTCCGCTTTTGGATAAACAGCAGTAATGGCTTACATAGTCAACCTTGTACGAACAGCGCTTATCCCACAACGCCCGAAAGAAATTATAAAGTGACATTCCGAAACCTGTAATTGCAATTAGAAATGTCACGTTTTCACGTATGTTTAGCCATTCAACTATTTTTGTGCACATTTTCAATTTCCCTTCTTCTTTTCTATTTTACAGCAAAACGGAGATTGGCACAAGGAGGTGAGCCCTATGGAAGATAAAAAGCTCAGCCGGAAAGAATGGCTTTCCAGCCGGACAACGGCAGAACTGATGAGACTTGCACTTTTCTTTCAGTTAATTGCACTCGGATTTCAAATTGCTGCACTCATCCTAACAATTGCAAGGCTCGTGCTGTAAGCGCGATGCCCGCAGAAAGGCACATCAAACAAGGAGGTACTTACCTATGGAACGCTACATGATCTATATCCCGGCAAATGGCGTCTGCCGCCTGATTCAGTGCAACGGTGACGGTACTCTCACACTGAACGAAATGCAGGCTTTGGTGGACGGCCCTATTGAGGTGGCCGAAAGCTGCCTGGAGCCCACCTGGGCGCGGGAGCCGGTGGACGGCATCAACCTGATCGTCAACGAAGAAGGGCTGCTGCGTCAGCTGCCGGACAACACGCAGGCAACGAATCTGTATGCCTACGGTGACAGGTCCGTGATCGTCGGTGACGCTGTTCTGGCGGCCGCCCGCGGTGAGGACTTGATCGGCTTCAGCAAGCCGGTGTGCAAGACGCTGGCCGAGTTTTGGAGCCTTGACATGGAGGACGGCACATGGAACGACTGACAGCCCAGCGGTGCAGCGGCATCAAGAGCGGCTATTGGAGCACCGCCAAAAAGGACGATCTGGTGCAGCGCCTCGGTCAGTACGAGGACACCGGCCTCACACCGGAGGAGATCAAGGCGCTGGAAGATTTCAAAAACGGCAAGGATAACCGGTGCCAGACCTTCAACCCGGACTAAGGAGGACAACATGAAAGCATTTGTAAGACCGCAGGCCGCGGTGGACTACTTGCGGGATGTGGGCTTTTCCATTGGCAAGGACACGCTGCAGGCCGGGCTGCAGCAGCGGGTTTTCCCCTTTGGGGACTATATCCACGCGCCGACACCCGGCGGGCAGGACGTGTATCTGATCTATCCGGCATTGCTGGCCAAGTGGGCGGCAGAGCGCAGCCCCGTGGCAAAGCCGGAGGACGCGGAACGAATTGGAGCATGAAAGGAGCAAACACCATGAACAAGAAAACAAGTCTGTTTATCAGCTGCCCGGCGGGCACCAATCAGGCACAGATCAAGGCCACCGGCCCTGCAAAGGATGTCATTCAGCTGCTGGCTGAGGCAAATGCCAGCATTTTGGCGGCTTACTTCCTTGAGAAGCGGGAAAGGCAGCTTGCATGGGCTGCTGCAATGAATGCCAAAGTAGTGGAGGCCATTGCCAATCAGGAGATCACGGGCGATCCTGACGATGACGAGGAGGACGAGGACAATGAAGAATCTTAAAATCTGGGGCGCAGCCTTTTTGATGGGCGTGGGTGCCGCACGGGTGCTGGTCTGGCTTAACACCGGCATTGCCCACCTGCTTATCATGCGGGGCGGCTGGGAAGTGGCTGAGGCTGTCAAGGCCGCGCCGTGGGTGCTGTTCGCGCTGGGCTTTGGCCTGTTCCTGAGCGTGAGCGGGATGCTTTCCACCGGTGAGCACTACAAGCGCGGCGCGGAGAAGCAGCGCGACAACCTGACCGTGGCCGAGGGCCGGAACGATGCCCGGCGGGGTGCATGACATGGGCATGACAGCGATTGAATACGCGGAGAGCCTGAACCGGCAGTATAGGCGGCTCGCCCAGCGCAACACTAACAGCGCAAACCTGCTGGACGCATCCGCTGCCCCGGTAAAGGCCAGCTGCAAGGCACGGGCCGAAACTTATGACCTTGTTGCCAAGGAACTTGACGGCCTCATAGCACTGATGAAGGAAGAGCACGGCAATGGCTGATTTTTACAACTATTGCAACTGGTACACCGTTTGGGATGCCAAGACCGGCGATCTGATTGCATCCGGCACGTCCGCAATGGTGGCCCGGCGGCTGGGTTACAAGAGCACCGCCGCATTTACCACGCACTACGCCCACACCCAGACCCGGAAACCCAAGAAACCGTATAAATACATCATGCGGCGGGAACTCGTAGAGCGCCGTGAGGCCGAACTGCCCCCGCCACGCACCAGAGGAAAAGGAAGGAAACACCATGAAGATTGTCATTGAAAAAATTGGAGATAACGTTGGAGTTAGCTTTATCGGGAAGGGCCCGCGGATTGACCGGCTTATGCTCCTCACGGTGGCCCTGATCGAAACGTTTGTTGACAGCCTTATCCCCGATCTGACGGACGAACAGCTGCAGCAGGCAGCTGATGGGTTTGCAAACAGCGTAAAATCTGCCGTCATTGCCCGCTATAAAACGAAACCCTCTGAACGCAAAGAAGAATTTGCCGGCAAGGAGGCAGCTTTTCTCTCTAAGCTGTTCAATTTATGACCGGGCAAAAAGAAATGGCCTGCCCGTGCGCCAACACGGACAAGCCCAAAGAGAACACGGACGGTTTTCTCCCCTCAGAGTATACCATAGACTGCGACTGCCTGCAATATGCAGGCGTGCTCTATTACGCGGTGAATGACCGCGGGCGCAAGTTTCAGGCATCCACGGTGCTGCGGCTGTCTGATCCGCAGCTGGGGGAACTGATCCACTGGCTGTACTACCACCTGAAAGGCAGCAACCCGCCGCCTGCCCTGTATCACCTTGAAATGCTGCTGCAAAGCCTCGAATACCTGCGGGGCGGGCGGCACTACCTGTATAACTCAATTTATGAGATCACACGTCTGGAGGCGTACCCATGAAAACCTTTGCCCTCGTGATCCTCGGTCAGGATCTGCTTTACATTGCCGTGATGTACCGCCACGGCAAACGCTGACAGCGCCCTCCAATGGTGGCAGGAGGTAAAACAAGAGCCACTGCCACCCCCTTTGAGACGCAAAAACCGACTGGATCAGCCGTATCTGATTAGGCCGTATGTTGAGCCTCTCTCATTGTGACAAGATGTGTGGTATTGGGGCCACACGGGACTCCGGCGGGCCTTGATAGGCCGGTGCGTGCGGAAGCAGCACAACAGAAAAAAGTCCGCAACAACCTAGCGCGTCAGAAGGTGGGTGTCTTTGTAACCGTAAGATTCGCACCCGGTAATAAATAGTTGAAAAATCGTGTCGGTGACTGCTGGAACCAGACAGCCCTCCAATGGTGGCAGGAGGTAAAACAAGAGCCACTGCCAGCGCATAGCGCAAAGAAAGGAGTTGATCCCATGGGAAGGATGGTCACCGTTGAGGAGTGGGCTGAGATCCACGGGAAAACACCCGCCACCGTCAAGCGTAAGATCCACGCCAACGCATGGCCCAACGCCCAGAAAATCCTGCTGGACGGGAAACTGGTGTGGATGCTTGACGAGGATTGGCTGTGGCCCCGTGCCATGACCCCAGCCAAGCAGGCAAAGATGCTGTGTGAGATCCGTAAACTGATGCCTCCCGTGGTCTACACCACCGCAGAGGATGGCACAGTGATCTGCATGGTGCCCTGCACCCACCACACCCACGTTGCCGCCAACGTGACGGCTGACGAGATGAATGATCTGTGGAGAGCCGCCCCCCCCCCCCTCAGAGGGCCGCCGCAAAGGCTGCTTTGCAATATGGCTGGCTGCACCCTCTCGCAGATCCGAGATCCTACAATGAGAGAGGAGAGCGTTTACATAATGCCTACAACCACAAAAAGTAACGCCGCCCGCCGCAAGGCCCCGCAGAACGCGCAGGAGCGCCCGGCGGTGCAGGTGGTACAGTTTCCCCTGCCGTACACGAAACCCCGGCAGACGGCCCCGCAGGAGGTGCAGGTGGTGGTTTGCGAGTGCGGCCCTGATGCCGTGCGCGTCCGGTGCCTGCCTGACCCTGCCGCCATCGTCCGCATGATGGATGAAACGTTTGGCCCTCTGGGCTGGACACGCCGCTATTATTTCGCGGATGGCCGCCTCTGGTGCGGCGTGGGCGTGTATAACCCGCTTATCAACAACTATGCCGTCAAGGACGCAGCGGCCCCGGCGGGCAAGCTGCAGATCAGCAACCCGGACAAGTGGAAGGAAAACGGCAGCTTTTTGGCCGCGGCATCCCTCTGGGGTGCCGGATCTGACGTGATGGCCCTGCCGTCCATGACCATGGGCGGCGCGGTCATTGAGCCGGTATACCAGCGGACAGCCAAAGGCCAAAGCGAACAGCCCACCGGCTACCGGCTGCACGGCGCTCTGACCGTGGACAAGCTGCTGCGGGCCGATGATGGCCGCATCATTGGCGTGCAGTTCCTGCAGGGAGAGCGCAAAGTGGTATGGCAAGCCGAGTGATCGGCCGACTGCCGGTGGTGTATGACCCCGCCACCCGGCGGGTCACCGTAGAAAACGCCGCGGAATTTGTGGAAACACAGATCATCCAGCGTCTCGACGATCTGGCGCACGGGCAGCCGCTGCGCCTGACCCTGACGGTGGAGCCGGAGCACAAGGGCCGCAGCACATCCCAGAACCGCCTCATGTGGGCGCTGCTCACCATCATGGCCGACGCCTACAACGCCGGACGCACCGGCAGCGTGACACCAGAGGACTGTTATCTGGATATGCTGGAGAAATACGGGGCAAAGGTGGATTTTTTGGAAGTCCCGGCGGGTGCGCTGAGCATCCTGCGCGGCTGCTACCGCCTCGTACATGTTGTGGAGATCCTCGACAATAACCGCTGCACGGTCAAATGTACACAGGGCAGCTCCACCTTTACCACCGGAGAGATGAAAAATCTGATTGACGGGATCTTTGACCGCCTCGCTGAGATGGGCGTGAATGATCCTGTGGTAACTGCCTATTGGCAGGAATGGAAGGAGCCATAATGGCCAAGAGCATCATCCAGGCAGAAAAAGAGTGCTATATCTGCCGCCGCTGGTACGCCGTCAAGACCACCAGCGGGCTGGAGGAGCACCACGTCCTCAATGGACCGCTGCGCAGCTTCTCCGAGCGGCACGGCCTCAAGGTCTGGCTGTGTCACCGGCACCACAACGAGCCGGGCCTGAGCGCCCACCACAATGCCACCTGTGCGCAGACCTTAAAGGCCGTTGCACAAGCGAAATATGAGGAACAGAACAGCCCCGGCGCACACGCTGCATGGATGGCTGCTGTTGGAAAGGACTATCTCAATGCTTAACGTTGTAGCAATTATGGGCCGCCTTGTGGCTGACCCTGAACTCCGCACCACCACGCAGGGCACCAGCGTGTGCCGCTTCCGCATCGCCTGTGATCGCAACTTTGCCCGGCAGGGTGAGCAGCGGCAGGCTGATTTTGTGGATATCGTGGCATGGCGTGCACAGGCTGACTTTGTATGCAAGTATTTTTCCAAGGGCAGTCTGATTGCCATAAATGGCCGCATCCAGACGAACACCTATCAGGACAAGAACGGCAACAACCGCACCGCCTTTGCCGTGGTGGCCGAAAACATCAACTTTGGCGGCTCCAAGGGCACCAGCAGCGCCAAGGTGGATGACGGCGGCGAGGCTGCACCGCGTTCTGACGCATGGCCCAAGGCTGACCCGCCTGCCGGCTACGGCGGCGTGGATGATTTTGCCGTGATCGACGACAGTGATGATCTGCCGTTTTAATTCAGGAGGGCAAGAAGGATGAGAAAAGACGGATATGTTGTGGTGCAGCCGTGGATGGTGACAGACTATAACCTCAACGGCAATAAGCTCCTGATCTATGCCTTAATCTGGGGCTTTTCACAAGATGAGCAGTCTTGCTTTTATGGCTCTGTCAGCTACATTGTGGAGTATTTCAAGCTGAGCAAACGGGCCGTGCTGAATCTGCTGGCCGAGCTAGAAAAGGACGGCCTGATCCGCAAGTGGTCTGAACCGGTAAACGGCAGGCCAACGAACAGGTATGCAGCGCTTCGCCCGGCAGAGTGTTCGTCTGCGTCTGATGGGTGCAAAAGTTGCACTAGTGCAAAAAATGCACCGGTGCAGAATATGCACTCAGATGGGCGCAAAAGTTGCACCTCTACCGGTGCAGAAAGTGCACCCAAGAAAGAAAATAATAATAAAGCTAATAATAAACCCCGCGCGGGGGCGCGCGAAGAACCGGGCAGCCTGACCGTTGCCGAGGTCTTTGCAGAGTTTTCCCGCGGCGGGCCCGGCGGGCTGTATGACGCCCTGATGGACTTTGACCAGCACCGGCAGGCCCTTGCCAAAAAGGACAAGAAGAAGCTGTGGAACCCGCTGGTGGCAAAGAAGATCTGCACGTCCATCAAGCGGCTTGTGGATGCAGCAGGCGTGAAAGATCGTGCCGGGTACGCCATCGCCATGCTGAACCAGAGCATCGAAAACGGATGGACCGGCGTGTTTGCCGTCAAGGATTTTGTTGACAGGGCCCCAGCGGTACATACCGCGCAGCCTGCGCCGGATAAGCCCCGCAAAATCACCAAGGATATGACTCTCGCGGACCTGCTGGGAGGTATGAGCGCATGAGTGCCAGTAAAATCACCACCGCGCAGCAGCATCAGCTGGCTGTGATCGGCGCTGCAATCCTTGACCCGGCGGCGTGCAAGGCTACCGTGGAACGCCTGACACCGGCCATGTTTGAGGATGGCCCATACCGGCAGCTGTTCGGTGCCCTCAAGCTGCGGATGGACAGCGGTTACAACGTGGATGCTGTGATACTGGAAAAAATGCTGGGTGCTGGGTTCCGGCCGCTGATCTTAATGGCCGTAGAAACCGTGCCCACCGTCAGTCATGTGCAGGACTATGAGGCCCTTGTGCTGGAGGACTACCGCAGGCGCCTACTGGTGGAGCTGGCCAACAGCGTGACCATGAGTGCAGCGGACGCGGACAGCATCTGCCGGGACATGGGCGAAGCCCTGAAACTGCAGGATCACCTGCGCAGGGAGAGCGTGGACGCAAACGTCAAGGATTTTTCCGAGGTCTGGGACGAAACTATGCAATGGCTGCAAAAGCCGGACACCAGCGTCAAAATGGCATGGCGTGAGCTGGATGAGTTGGGCCTGTTCGGGGAAAAGATGGTCACTGTGCTGGCAGGCCGCCCTGGCCATGGTAAAACCGACCTTGCTTTAGCTCTGGCCCTGCGCCTGAGCAACAGCGTGCAGACCTACTACCTGACCATGGAAGAAGATCGGCGCAAGCTGATGATGCGGACCATGTCCAAGCTGACCCGGATCAACAGCACCCGCTTGAGGGATCGCAAGATCACCGCGGATGAGCGGGAGAGCCTGAACAACGCTTTTGCCCTGATCAAGGGCCACACCGGCATGATCTACGATGACGGCACCCGCATGACCGTGGACGATATCCGTGCCCGCGTCATGAAGTACCGGCCCCGGATCGTCTTTATTGACCATATCGGCCTGATCGCGGACACGCAGCCGGGCCGCAAGGAGTATGAGCGGCTGGCAGACGTGACCCGTCAGCTGAAAGAACTGGCCATGGAAACTGGCATCACCATCGTGGAACTGGTGCAGCTGAACCGCAGCACCGACCGGAACGGTGGAGCCAAAAAGGCAGCGCTGGGAGATCTGCGCGGCTCTGGCACCATCGAGCAGGACGCGGATGCCGTTGTTTTCATCGAGAGCGAGGTGACTGGAGAGCGCCGCCTGCAGGGGCCGAATGATTATTTTGAGGTCAGCCTGCGAGTGAGCAAAAACCGAGAGGGCGAAACAGGCCGGGTGCCCATGTGGTGGCAGCCGCAGTATCATGAGTGGCAGCCTGCACCTGATCCGTCCGAAAACTACAGCGAGGATTTTGCCCCGGCGGATCATGAGGATATCCCGGCGGGGTGGTGAGGAGGACAGGAATGGATGAGGTGGTTCGCGCCTGCTGCCCTTTGTGCGGTGGGGAGATCATAGTTTCCGAGTATTACCAGAAATCGTATGACTACAAAGTCCTGAAGAACGGGAAAATGTCCAAGCGGTACATTGTCACAGACGCTGGCTCCATGAGCGCAAGGACGGCAGCGTGTGGCAATCTCTGCGGCGCATACTGGGAGGAGGATGATTTTGACATTGCCGAGGACGGGACATTTTACGATAAAAAATATACAAAAATGGAGGGTGACACATGATCGGGGAAATCTGGATTCAGGCAAACATGAGCGAGAACGGCATTGTTGATCTGATGACCATGGAGAACAAGAAGTGCATTGACGCTGACGCTTTAGAACTCGCATACCGGAGAATAAAAGACGCTGAAAGTCTGGGAGAACATAGCGGCGGCTATGTGTATAACCGGCTGTTTGAAACACTGCTGCAGGCCCCGGAAGTATTCCCGGCGGGCCTGCTGAGATGGATCAAAACGGCAGAGAGAAAACCCACCGCAGAGGATGCAAACGAGGACGGCTGCGTTCTGAGCATCAACATAAACCCCGGCGACATGAACACAACAAATTGGCCGTGGAACATGGTGGCAGCCTTCCCGGATAACCTTCCGGTCTGGATGCCGTTGCCTAAAAAGCCGTATCTGGGAAAGGAGAAATAAACAATGCAGACTGCAGTAGACATGGCTTGCGTTGTGATGGCGTGGACGCTTGCCGTTGCGCTTGCCGGTAGCGTTGCGCTTCTTCTTGTTACTGCGGCGCTGGAGATCTACGAGGAACATTTTCACCGCTGATAAAGGGAGGACAGTCCAATGACCTATGAAGAAAAAAAGGAATGGTTGCGGCGGTACCGCAAGGCCGCAAAACTGGAAAAGATCAAGCTGGAAGAGGTAGAGCGGTACCGTGCAGACGCAGAGCACGTCACACAGGTGCTGTCCCCTGTCCCCGGCGGCGCTGGTGACGGTCAGGCGCTGCCCCGCTCGGTGGAACGCATTGCGGACGCTATGCAGGCAGCCAACACGCAGGTGATGGAGTGCCAGAGGATCCGCAAGGAGATTCTGAGCGTCATGAACCAGACCGTGGACATACAGGATTACGAGATCCTGTACCTGCGGTACATCGGCGGCAAGAAGTGGGAGCAGATTGCCGTCAAGATGGGCATGGAGGTAAGCAGCGTATATAGACGGCATAAGAGAGCCGTCAAGGCGCTGGACATCCCAGAACGCCAGTAAATACCATGTTTTGGGGGCACTTTGCAATACAATACCATGTTTTGAGGGCAGCTTGCACTGTTTTTCAATGTTTTGCCTGTGATATTATTAGACTGCGAAAGCCGCAAGGAATTGGAGAGCATCCAGCACCCTGCGGCTTTTGTATTGCCCGGCTGCGACAGGGGAACACCTACCGACCAACAGCCTGATTGTACCAGCTGGGTTTCTTTGATATTCGAGCCGTTCGGTTTGCCGGGCGGCTTTTTTCATACCCCGGGTCTGCAAAGTACCCCGGGGGTCATTCTATGCCCTGCCCCCTCTGGCAAATACCCCGCCCCTGAAAAGAGCCCCGGGGTGTACCGGAAAGGTTGCGGGGAGCATTCAGCCTGCACCGATGCGTGCGGACTTCCTTTTTACACCCAGTCCATCGGCAGGAGGTGCAGCATGGGCAATCCGCGCTATGCAAACGGTCAGCTGCGGCGCAAGCATCGCGCACGGCTGAAGGCGATCGGCGGCGAATGTGGCATTTGTCATGGTCGTTTCGGTCCGATTCATTATGATGAACCTTCGGATGCGCAGCACCCCCTGTCCTTTGTGGTGGACGAGATCAAGCCTGTTTCCAAATGGAGACAGTTCGGCTACCCGTCGGCCCGTGCCGCTGCAGAAGATTGGAACAACCTGCAGGCTGCACATTATTTCTGCAATGCTCAGAAAGGCAATAAAACCGTCGAAAACAGCTCAAAACGAGCCAAAATCGTGCAGATTCCGCGCATTTCGGACGGTGACTGGTGAGGGTGGGGAGGGTCCCCCTCCCATGCCCTCGGCGACCCTTCGTGCCGTCAGCGCCGATTTACACACAGGAAAAATTTGAAAGGGGTGTTTCTGGCCCATGGCGACCATGAAAAGCATTACGGCCCGTGGCACCCGGCTGGAACAGCTGAAGCAATTGGCAAAGGTGCTGGCAAGCGGCATTGACGCCTGCGAGGACTGCCGGGCGCTGCCTCAGCTGACCAAGCAATACCGGGAGACCATCCGGGAAATTGAAGGAATCGAAGGAGCAGACAATGACACGGACGAGATTGGCGCAATCCTCGCACAGCGAGAAAATGATGGGAAGCCAGGAGCCGTCCGCACGCATCGCGCCGGAGTATAAGGCCACCGATGGACAGGATGCCGTGCGCATCCTGCGGGCAGGCGGCACGGTGCTGGACCCGTGGCAGAGCGACATTCTGGACGACTGGATGGGCCGCACGATGTCCGGCAAGTGGACAGCGCCCACAGCGGGCGGCAGCGTCCCCCGGCAAAACGGCAAAAGCCTGCTGGTGCAGGGGCGCTCGGAAGCCGGGATGCTGCTGTTCAATGAGACCGTCATCTACACCGCCCACCTGCAAAAGACCGCCACCGAGACCTTTGAGGAAATGCGGGCATTTTTTGAAAGCCCGAAGC
>ERZ1034976.1351-NODE-1351-length-19128-cov-5.074398_pt1 | contig 19128 bp, 15 predicted proteins | sample MGYA00520623_ERZ1034976 | MGnify/ENA primary metagenome ERZ1034976 (study PRJEB33766, sample SAMN09781774) | gut metagenome | biome: gut microbiome | host: Homo sapiens | place: Madagascar | study: EMG produced TPA metagenomics assembly of the PRJNA485056 data... | reverse complement strand
AGGTGACACTGTGTCTCTGCGTACTGAATTTGGACTGTGGATTTTCGTGTCGGTCTTTTTGTCGGGACTGGCTGTTCAGAGCATTGGTGCCACAGTGGACTGCAACCGTGTGACAAGTTATGCCGAGCGTACGGTCTGCAAGGATCCCGAGCTCACGGCCGACGATGCCGCGCTGTGGGATAACGCCGAAGCCGCTGTGGCAAGTCTTCCCCAGGAGTATCGCTGGCGGGTGGCCTCCCTTTACGAGCACTTCGTCGGGGAACGCGATTTCTGCATGACCCCGCAGTGCGTCTCTGCCTGGTACGAGCACACGGCTCCTGTCTGGCAGCGCATTCTCGACACCCCAAACAGCGACGAGCTGGGACTGCAACGGGCGCTTGACCGGGGCTACCAGACGGATTTCACAGCTATGTCGGGCCTCACCGTCCCTGTCACGGAAGAAGAACATGAGCGGTTCCTCAAACTGTGCCGCGAGGGATCTGAGCTCAACGCCCTCGGATGCCTTTATGCCGCATTCCGTGAACCCACTCAGACGGCCGACTATGTGGATGCCGCTTGTCAGCGTCAGAAAGGGGCTCCAAGCGCTTTGGCGTGTGCTGTTAATGGGGTAGTAGCTCAGTACGGTCTCAGAGGCCGTTCTAAGCCCGATTTGGAGGCTGCTGAGCGTCACTACCTCAAAGGCTGCGAATTACGGGCCGAAACGGCGTGCGCAGCTCTGGGGGATTGGTATCTGCAAAAGGGAGACGAGGCAAAGGCCCGGGCCGCCTACGAAAAGGCGGTGCGTTACGGGGATGACGGAACGCGCCTCGCGCTTCTGGATGAATCCCCGGACGATCTCTTCATTTGGACAGCCAGCCGTCCGTCAGCAGCCGAAACTGACTTTGTGCGCCGTTGTCTCGCGTTTTATCCGACACCGAACGGTGCCCGCAAGTGCCGGGTGCTGCTTCGCAACGTCCAGGATAAGCGCCTTGCGGCCGCTTTAAAGACACTCGCCTTGGATGACATCGACGCCAAACATGTGGTGAACAAAGTCCGCAGCCGCTCCAACTCCGTTTTTAACTTCATCAGCCGGGGCTCCGTTGGTTCTGCCCGGGATCGCCAGGATGCCGAGCGCATGACCGCGAACCTCACGTCCTACGTCACCGACTACATCGTGTCTGTCAAAAGAGGAGCGTCCGAACGCTTGTATCAGATGATCCAGACACGGCTCTCAGGCGGCGCGTTTTCCACGATTGAAGACGTCCGGTTTCTGGTGAACGAACGGATGCGCAAACTCGACGCGCAAATCCAGTCGCGGCTCGACGGCAAGGACGCAGCCGCCGCACGGCAGACGATTACGTTTCTGCGCGATACGACCGAAGACATCCTCACCGCCATGAATCAGACGATGCCGGAAACCAAAGGGATCGAGCTTGTGGAGGCGCTGGTGCTTACCGACCTCATGGTGATTGCCGATGCCTACGACGCGCAGACCGCCGGTTATTGAGACCTTTTTTGTGACAGATCAATGACCTGCAAATTTTCGCACCCGGGGTTCGGTCAAAGACCGAAACGAAACGGAGAGAGGGTACAGAGCGCAAATAAATTTCGGAGATCACGGTTCATTTCTGCGTGAGCGAAACGGCCGGAGAAAACGGAAATTCTCTCCGGCTGTCCGAAGAAATCTCCGGGCGGCTTCCGTCAGCCGCCCCTTGTGAAATCAGACGAGAGGTCACGAAAAAACTATGGCAGTCAGTGTCAGTCCCCGAAGGGAGGCCGTACCCTCCCAGACACGCCGCGGCTTTCTGGGCGTTTGCCTTGCGGCCGCCGCAACAGCCGCCGCACCGGTTTTCGGTGCGCAAACCGCGCAACCCGCTTTCAGCCTCAAGGGCACGGTCTATGAGCAGGCGGGTAATGCCGCCCGTGTTGACCCGGTGTTGCTTTATGCCATTTCCTGTGTGGAAAGTGCGGTTGATTCCGACAAGCGCCGCGGATTTATCCGGCCGTATCCCTGGACACTCAGAAGCAGCGAGGGCCCCTTTTACGGCAAAAACCGCGCCGACACCGAACGGGAATTGCGGCGTCTGCTGCGCTTTAAGCCCCGGGAGGGTGTGGATATTGGCCTTGCCCAGGTCAACACCCGCTGGCACGGCCACCGCGTCGATGATGTCTTTGATCTCCTTGATCCCCTCACGAACCTCACCGTCGCAGCGCAAATTCTCAACGAAGGCATGAAGCGTTTCCCTAACGACGCCTACCGCGCTATCGGCTCCTATCACTCGGGTGATCCTGCGCGTGCGCACCGTTACGCTCGCTATGTGATCCGCGTCTACACGTCGCTCAAACAATAACCGGAGGTGTCCCCATGTTTATCCCGGTCAGCGACGAGAAGATTCTCTGTCAGATTCTCGGCATCAGTCAGCAGATGTCCGCCGATTACAAGCAGTTTGATCTCGAATTGTGGAATCTCTGTTATGAGGCGATGCAGTTAAAGCAATTCAGCGGAAAGGAATTGTCTTTCATTGATCTCGGCATGTTGTTATCCCGGGATCTGCAGTCGTCATCCCGACAGGTTCTCGGGATGCTCTCAAGCGCAAGTTCCTGTTCCTTTGTCACGGCTATGTATGCCGATGACATCCGGCGTCAATTCGGCCACTACGGATTAAACGACAGCGAGATTCACAACTTTCTGAGCGAATACCCGCGCGTGCGTTTTGCCGAAACGTATTGGTTCAATGTGCAGAAAACGGCAATTCTCGATTCCGTAGAATCGGCCGTCAGTTTCTTTTCACTGCCGCGCGACATTGTGGAAATGGTTGCAGGGGCAACTACCGGCAGCATTATGGGCTTCTGCCGAGCACAGCCTCAATTACAGCAGTTTCGTCTGACGTGCTCCGTTGATGATGTAAGAGATCTGATTCATTGGTTTAAACGAGAAGGCGTTTCCGGTCAGGAATGGAATCTCAGACTGAGACTTATGCAGAGTCTCAAATACAGTCACAGTACGGCGTTTGAAATTATTCCGGAAACGCGGGAGGTTGCATGACCGCAATTCCTGAAAACACCCTTAAACGTCTGAATGAATTGATTGACAAACGCACGCCGAATGCAATTCATGGTGTGCGTAATCTCGGCGTCAGTGAAGAAGTCTTCCGTTTTGTCTCAAACCGTAATCTGGCGGAACTCATTGCAGGAACACGCGATCTCAATTACGACCTGATCCGGGAATTGAAAGTCATAGCAATTCAGGCCGAGGCAAACGAGCAGAGAAAGAAGAAAGCCGCGCCCGTTTGTCTGATCCAGGCAAAGCAGCTGGGATACGCTCTGATCAATCTGAACTGCAGTAATTCCCAGGTGCACGTGGCAACCGGACTGACTCCCAATGAAGTCCAGACGCTCGGTAAGGAAATCAAACAAACATTCGGCAGCAAAGGTGAGCCGCTGCAGAGCCGACCGACCAATCTGACGATGCGTCTGATTGCAACGATCTTTATGCACCATTTCCGCAAAAGTATTGCGGTTGCAGCCGAACGGGATTTCACCGGAAGTGATATTGCTCTCACGGAAAACAATATCGGCTACGACTGCGATGAGCAGCAGCAGATGAGCGCAACTTTTATCGCCCGAAAGCTGACGATCAATGAAATCAAAGCGCTGGATATTGCAGAATGTCTCAAATGGGTTGGTGAAATTCTCAAGCGTGATAAGTATTTCGCGTTTGATGACCTCTATGTCTCCTACGGAACGTTGCTGTCAATTTCCTCCGAGCTCATGGTCAATTCCATGTTGCAAAACGAAAGGGTCGTGAGCAAACGCACCATCATCAAAGAAGACTTTTGTCCGTCCTGCGGCGTTGAGTACGTTTATTTCTTCGGCAATGAAGAAGAAATTCAGCACGAATGTCCTTATTGCGAATTCCACAACCTGATTACCAAAGCCATTGAGGATGCGAAGACTCTGAAAAAACTTTCCCCGTACCGTGCGTCGCGCTGGTGGCATCGACCGCCGCATAAATGGGTACCGGCGGAGGCAGACGCTGATCATGGGCGAAAGGAAGAGCGGAAACAGCCTAAGAATATGAAAACAAAGGGGAAAAAGAAGGAATGAAGATTTTTGACTGACTGAAATTCGAACGGCCTGGGGCGAAACAAAAAACGGCAAGTCTGCAATCAACTGAAAGAAAAGGAGATTACAGACAAAACGGGTTTTTTGTCATGTTGCTCGCGGTCAGAATAACCCTGATCTGGAGCGAAACGAAAAACGGCATGTTTACAACAAACTGAATCTAAAGGAAAAAGAAAAGAAAACAGATTTTTTGAGACCTTGACAAAACCGCTTGTAGCGTCCGCTCTCAGCCAAAGGTGCGGATGATCTGTGGCGAAACCAAAAACGGCAACTCTGCAAGCTACTGAATTTAAAGCAATCGCGGCAAAAATCAGAATTTCTCAAAAGTGTGTTTTCGGAACATTTCGCGGGGAGCGGTTTGCCAAACCGCCCATAAGGATAAGTATATGTGGCAGAACGAAGCAAATTTTTCAGACGCTCAAACCTCCGGAAACGGGACCTCGGAAACAGGGGAGTCCGGGACTTCCAATAACGGGGTTACCGGGGAGCTCACAGTGCCTCTGGCGACATTAACCCCCGGGGAACTCGAAGCCCGTGTCTTTAAGAACAAGACTGACATTCTGGAAAGTCTCGACAGCATGATGGAAGTTTTATACGTGCGAGCTTTAAAGCACGCTGAAACTTACTTTCAGCATTACCGTGAATACCTCGGCACTGATTACGAAACAAATCTCAGACCGCGTATCCGGTGGCGTAAGGGCCGACCTGTGGAATTGGCTTGGGTCACAAAGATCATTACGAAAGCTGTGGCATCCCGCGATGATGTACGGCGTTACACACGCCGTGGAAGTGCCAGTGACGGAACGCTCACACGCATTGTCTGGGAAAACAATCAGGCATTACGCGTGCAGGAAACTTTCAAATTCATTGCCCGCGGCAAAGGCGTCGGCTATCCCATGAGCATTTTCCGCAAGGAGCCGGGCTGGGTACAGATCGAAGGCCGCAATCTGGAAGAAACATTTACGCGTCTGCGTCAGGAAATGAATCTCATCAAAGAAATGCGCAGCCGTATTTCGAGCATTCATGTGATTGACGTGAAATGTTTTGAGGCGACCGAAGACTTTCATTATCTGCCGTCACGCGAAAACGGAATTACACCGCGCGACTACATGACGCGGATTTATGCGGAATCGGATTCGGGTGAGGAATCGGAGAGTGATAACGAATTGGGATTGGAATTGTCGGAAAGTGATTCTGAAAATAAATCATCAACAACGGAGCATTGGTGAGATGAGTACAACACATAATCTCAAGACCCCTTATTACGTGAATCAATTCACAACGGTTGACGGTGTGACGCATGTCCGTGCCGGACGGTTGCTCAAAAACGTGACGCCGCTCAAGCGCGGTTATTTCCGGATGGAATGTAGCGACACGGGCGAAGTCGCGACGGTGAAAGGAACGGAATTGACGCTGGTGAAAGTCAAACCCGATTCCCGGATTTATGTCAGGCATCTTGTAACCGTGAAAGACGATGCCGGACAGCTTAAACCGCTCGTGAGGGAAGGTTGGCTTTTGCTCGGCTACAACAAAAACGAAGAGGAAGTGCCGATTGTTTTGGCAGAGACCGGAAAGGTCGTTATGGCAAAACTGAGCGAGCTTCAGCTTCAATACGAAGACGTAGTTGAATGAACAAGAAAGAACTCTCCGGAATTGTCGCCAGGCGCCTTTGCATTTCGCCGGTGCTTGCCAATGACATTGTGCGTCAGATCTTTGAGGAAATCCGCAACGAAATCGTTTCCGGAAACGGCTACGTTTCGATTTCCGGTTTTGGTTCTTTTTCAGTGAAGACCTGCGGACCTCGCACAATCTTCGATGTCAACAACGGCGGAACACGGGAATTGGCAGCGCGGCCGAAAGTCGTATTTAAGCCGTCAGGCTTGCTACGGCTTTCTGAGCCCGTCAGAGAGGAAACGCAAAAGGCAATTGTCGAGTGAATTGTTGCAACCAAAGAAAACGGTCTTCAGGTTTTGCGCCCAAAGACCGTTTCTTTTTTCGGAGAGAATCAGATTTTCAGCTGACTTACTTCCGGTAAATGCTTGTGTCCTTGTTTCCGTAAATGCTCTTGTCGCGCTGGCTGTAAATGCTCTTGTCTTTCTTGTGCGAAGCATAGACGGAACGGTCTTTCTTCGCAGTCGTCTTTCCGGCAATTGCGTCATTCATAGCGCTAGCTTTACCGGAATCCTTTGCGGATTTATCCGAAGCGTTTTTATCAGCAACGGAAACCGGAACTTCCGGGCGGTCAATGCTGTCACCCATGTGATGCTCGTTAAAAAGCACCTGGGAGATTTCATCACTGCGCATGGCTGCCCCGCCGCGGGTCATGTCATTGTAAAGAGCGGAATCGTCACGCACCTGGACACGGTTAAGGGTCTTGGCATTATCGACGTCAGGGGCGGGCGTCATCACAGCAGGCGTTTCGCAGCCGGTAAGGATCGCGGTCATCACGGCTACGGCTAAAACAACACGGGAGATTTTCATAAAAAATACGAGGCGGGCGCAAAACCCATCAGTGGTTGATCGGAATAAGAAGAATTGTCGGGGCCGAAAGCATTCTTCACCTCGTGCCCTCTCGGCAAACGACCGATACGGCAGGTCCTGTCGTACCCCGGCACAGTTGACAATCTCCTCCACAACGGGAGCGTGTGTTCCCGTGATTCTTGTAAGGAGTGACGGCGTTGGACGCGGGGCAGGTTTGGTATTGGGCGCAGGTCGGAGGGGTGGCTGCACTGGTATGCGGTAGCGCCGGCTTTGGCGTGAGCGCTCTGGCTGACCGTATCCGCCGGCGGCGTCACCATAAATCGCAAGTGGAAGAGTGGCGGGAGCGGGACGCCTGTCCGCGTTTTTCGCAGATTCCCGTCACGAATGACACGTCTCACCCGAGAGCATCCTGGCCGCCGTCGAATCAGCCGGCCGAAGCTCTCCCTGTCCAGGATTTAATGGCGATCAACAGTGCCCTGATCCGCGATCTCTGCTACGCGAGCAAACTCAGCGAAGACGAATACGAAGCGTATCTGCTCCCGGTGATAGCCAATCTCGCGCACGTGGTGCATCTGTTGCCGGCGTCGGCTTACGACCATCATCAAGGTTACGGCGGACTCTTTGTGCACTGTCTGGAATGTGCCTACTACGCAGCCAATCAGGCGAAGAACACGATCTTTGACCGCTCCAGCACTCCCAAGGAGATTCACTGGAACCGCAGGCGCTGGATTCTCACCTGCATTCTTGCCGCGCTGGTGCACGATACCGGCAAGCCCTACACGGACATGGAAGTGACGAGTAAGGACGGCCGTAGCTGGAATAAGACCATGCCGCTCTTGGATTGGCTCCGTAAGGAAGGCATTGAAAGCTACTACGTGACCTTCCTTTCAGACCGCACCCACAATGAGCATGTGTCGGTCGCGGTACAGAAAATGGAGTCTGTGATTCCCCGTGCGACTTTTGCGTTCTTGGGGTCCACCGGCGTCGGCGAGCGTATGCAAAACGAGTTGCGCAGTGCGCTTAACGATGGTGCCAAAGGAAGCCTTGTCGGCAAAATCCTTATGGGTGCGGACGCTTTGAGCCGCGAGGCGGACGCCTTGCGTCAGCGCCAGATTCATCCGGCCTACAAAAACGTCGCGCATCCCCAGGGTGATCCGTTACTGAAAGCGATCCGGGCCCTGGTTAATTCCGGAAAGTGGACCACGAATTACAACACCGACTCGCAGATCTTCAACACGCGTCTCGGGTGCTTTATCGTTTGGACGGAAGATAACGTCAGGGCGATCTTCAATCAGGCTACGGCCCTTGGCTTTACGGGGCTGCCGCAGAGCTCGGCCAAAATTGCCGAGATTCTGATTGACGCCAAGGCGGCTATTCCCAACACGTCCGGTGACGGGCACCTGTATTCCAATCTCTGGAATATCACGCCGATCCTCATGAAGGACGGGGACCTTATGTCTCTGCGGATGAAGGATCCCAACTACATTTACGACAGCGTGGCTCCGGCACAGATTGAAACGCTCGTGGAGGGGATTCCGCCCGATGCCGTCACGAAGAAAGCCTGGGAAGCGAAGTGGAAGTGCCAGCCGGTACTGAAGTTGTCAGCGGAAGAGGCGATGGAAGAGGGGCTTGACCCGGACTACATCCAGGCTGAAATCCGTGCGGCCCAGGAACGCGAGGCACTGGAAGCCGAGACTGCAACGCTTGAGGATATTTCCTATGACGATCCCTGGACGGAAGGGGATCCTCAATCGCAAGCGGAAGCAAAGATTGCCGTAAAGACGGCTCTGGCGTCCGCCAAGGGCGAAAGTACTGACGCACTTCTTGAGGCCGCGATGCCCGAAAGCGTCCGAGGATCTTCCCCTGTCAAGGGAAAGAAGCGGGAGCGTCTGGCCGGTGAAGACATTGCAATCGCTCCGGACGAAAGGGGCGGCGCTGAAATGCCCACCCGTAAAACGCCGGAAGAAAGGGCGGCGGAACAAGCTAAGCGTGCTGCAGAAAGAGCGGCAGCGAACGTCTTTGACCGGAGCACAAAGAGCCTGGCGGATAACTTCCCGGCTCCGAGTCTTAACAGCCGGAGTAACGACGGCAAATCCCGTGAGGAAAAGGGCGGACGCAACCGAACGAAGGACGCGCCCTTAAGCGACGAATTTCTGGGCCTTATGCCGGAGAGCTACGCCGCCAAGGTCAAAGGAAAGGCAAACGCCTCTCAGAGCACTGAACCGAAGGTCCGCTCAGAGCTTCTGGATCTTCCGATGCCGGCAGCGGCCGCCGGGGAAGCGGCTCAGGCGGACCGTCCGGCAGACGTGGGGCTTACGGCGTTACCGAAAGAAACCGCAGCACCGGAAGCCATGATTGAAGCGATGATGCCCCGGGCTATCGGTGTATCCTTTGAGGAAAACGCACAGGATGAGGCTCAGCCCGAAGTGTCAGAGCCCGAAGCGGCTCAAACCGGCGGCAGCGACGTCCCGGCAGCTGACGGTATTGAGGAACCGGATGACATCCCGGAATACGCGAGCGACGATCCGGAGGCGGAGGATTACGCGGAATCGGCTGAAGAACTCTCGGAAGATGCAGAGGAAACGCCGGAAGACAAGGCAGCGCCGGCAGCCGATGAGACGTTCTTTGATCCTGAGACGATTCCTGAACCGCCCCCGGACAGGATGGGGTGGGGGCGCTCTTCGGCCCATCTTACTGCGAAACCGGCACAGGACCCCGTTGTCGTGAAAGAACCTCCCGAAGACGAGCCCAGAACCTTTGTCCGAAAGGAAGGACGTGACTGGTCGGTCACGATCAAAGCTGAGCCTTCCCCTGTCAAGGAAAAGAATCAGAGGGCCCGCAAGAGCCAGACGAAGAGACGGCTTTCGGTCACGCAGATGCAGCAGGTTGCGCAAAACGCGCTTATGCGGCTCCGGGAACAGATGATTGCCGGCTTCGGTGAATGGATCTCCGGGGTTACAACGGAAAACGGTGTGATAAGCGCCGATCTGTCGCTTTTTGAAGCGCACCTGCACCGAGGGGGCGTTACGGACATGTCGCTTGTAAGTGCCGTGGCCGCACGGCTCACGCAAAAGCCGCAGCTCGTCTTTGATCTCAAGGCCCGCAAGGTCTTTCTTGTTGTTTGAGGAAAGGGTATCTCACCATGTCAATGGACTACAACCCGAACCAATTCGAGACCTGGCGTCCCAACTTTGAACTGAAGCAGTCGCTTTCGTGGTTTTCCGGAGCGGCAGGCTACGGGCTCGCCGGTGCCTTTTGGGATATGTCGGGAATTACGAATCTCTGCGCCCTGGGGTGTATGGGAATGGGCCTGTGGAAATTCCGTCCAGCCTTACGGCGCTATGCGATGACGCTCAGGCTTGCCGGGACACCGCTGCCTTATGTGGACTTTGACGGGCTCAAAAAGCTCATGAACGACAAAGTGCACCGGCAGGATATGTGGCTCGGGCGCGGGTTTGCCTGGGGACCCACACAGACGCAGCGCATTGCGGAGCTCATGAAGCGGGACTGGGACAAGACCTATCGTGAGGCCCTGGGCAGTCTGTACCTTTTGAAGTACCTCAACAAAAACCTCTGGAAGACGATCTTTCACCCCTGGCAGTCACGTCACGATTACCTTGAAATCCAAAAGCGCGTTGCTGACCAACAAGGCTATCCCTGGATTCACGGTGTGGGCGACGGCGAAGAAGACATCTTTCAGCCGATCTCGCACACCCAGGGGCATACGCTCATTATCGGAACCACGGGTTCGGGGAAGACCCGCTGCTTTGACCTGCTGATCTCCCAGGCGATTTTGCGGGGCGAGACGGTCTTTATCATCGACCCCAAGGGCGACCATGACTTGATGGATAAGGCCAAACGGGCCTGTGAAATGCTGGGGCGTGCTGACAAGTTCGTGTCCTTTCACCCGGCCTTTCCGGAAGAGTCGATCCGCATCAATCTTCTCGCGAACTGGAGCCGCCCCTCGGAAATCGCAGACCGAATCTCTGCTTTGATGCCGGCGCAAAACGACAGCGACCCTTTTAAGGCGTTTGCCTTCGGGGCTTTAAACAGCGTCTGCGCGGGGCTGTGTTCGATTTACCGCTCGCCGACACTGAAAAACCTCAAGCACTATCTCGCCGGTACCGGGTCGGGCGCAGTGGCTTCGCTTGTGATCAACGCCCTGGACGCATATCTCACGCGCCAAATCCCCAACGGCCGACGGCTCGTCGATCAGGCCTTTGCCGCGATTGACCCCAAAAAGCGCGATCAGGATACGATGGCCGAAACCATCATTGCGCTTTATCAGTCAAGCAAGGTGCCCAATTCCGACATGGATGACCTTATTTCCATGTTTACCCATAACCGTGAGCACTTCGGGAAGATGATTACGAGCCTGCTGCCGATTCTGACGATGCTCACCTCGGGCACTTTGGGCGACATGCTCTCGCCCCCGGACGATATTGTCGAGCAGCGCAAACACACCTGGCGCGATACGGCTGATCTTATCGACTCCAATCACGTTGTGTACGTGGGACTGGACAGTTTGTCCGACCCCATGGTGGGCAGTGCGATCGGCAGTCTTTTCCTCTCAGACTTGGCCTGTGTGGCCGGTGCCCGCTACAACTTTGCCGGCACTGAACCGGGCGAAACGAAACAAGACGCTACGAATGCAAAAAAGGGTTTCTTAAACCGGATTCTGGGGCGCAAAACAGGGCAAAATACGACTGAAAAGTCCGTGACGATCAATCTCTTTGTGGACGAAGCTGCTGAGGTTGTGAACGCCCCGTTTCTGCAGCTCTTAAATAAGGGCCGCGGCGCACACTTCAAGCTCTTTGTCGCAACGCAGACCTACGCGGACTTCGCCTCGAGAATGGGCAGTAAGGACAAGGCAAGTCAGTTGCTCGGCAACCTGAACAACAAGATTTCGCTCCGGTGCGTCGATCCGGACACGCAAAAGTTTGTGGTGAGTATGTTCCCGAAAACGAAGATCACATCAATCACTCGTTCTCAGGGGCTGTCCACCACATCGAATGCCCCGGTCCCCAACGGCGGCAGTCTCGGTGAGCGTATGAGCGAAGAGGAAGTACCGCTTTTCCCACCGGAATTACTCGGCATGCTTCCCAATCTCGAATTTATAGCGTCGCTTTCGGGCGGCCATGTGGTGAAGGGCCGGTATCCTTTAATTCTCAAAGATAAAAGCGAGTTTCAGGCGTGATGGAAGATTTTGATTTGGATGTCAAAGACACAAAGGCAACGAAGAGCGAGCAGAAGCTTCAGGAGCGGCTGACCCAGGAGTATGTGGAAGAAGTCTGCTGTAAGACAGGCCTCAACCGTGAGGATTTTCTCCTGCAGGAGTTGGGTAATCTCTCCTACATGCAGGGAGCCTGTGAAGATTGGCCTGACATCCGTGACATCTGCCGTCATGCGTTCCGGGAGCTGCTGGACGTGATCCCCTACAAAACGGCGTATTACCTGGTCCGTAATGTGGTGATCTTTTACGACAAGAACGTCATCCGGGTGGAGAGGCCGATTCCGCGCCGCAAGCGTCTGGCGTATTTCCTCGCCAAACTCATCTGCGAAATGAAGGCCTGCAAATCCTACATGGACGCCTTCAGTGCTGAGGTTCTGGACTGTGATCCCAATGTGGAGTCCGACATCGTGACGGGATTACTGCTCGAACGCCTGAAAAGCGTTAATGCGCTGGAGATTTGCGGTGAGTTCTTTCAGCGTGAAATCCTGCGCACAGATCTGTACGTGCAACGAAAGGCTGAAAAGAAGCGCCTTGCCGAAGAGGCCCGGCTCTACGTGAAAATGCACCTGTTGCAACCGGAAATAACGGCGGCTTAAATCCGCTCGGGAACTAAAGCACCATGGCACAGCGTCAACCGAGTTCGGCCTACATCTGGATCTCCTTTGCAGTGATCTCAAGCCTGATCGCACTCGTACTTTCCTTTACGAGTGCGGACTATGCGCGTGTGACATCCGCAAAAGAAGCAGAAATGATCGAAGTGCAGCTGGGAAAAGACACGCTTGCGATGGTGAACCGCATTGCCGGTGACTGGTACACCGAGGCCGAAGCCAAACTCGCGGTGCCGACGGACTGGTCGGCGGAAATGGCCCGGGATCACAGTGTGAAACTGCTGGGCTTTGAGAGTGAAGGTTTCTGGCGCTGGCTTGAAAAGCGCACGGAAGCGTTTCTTGACCTCGGCTACTGGTTTTTAAGGCGCATAGCGCTTTTCGTGGTCTGGATTCCGTTATGGATTCCGATGCTCATTCTCGCGTCCCTGCACGGCTACTGGGACCGGGAGATAAAAAAAACCGACTTCGGGTACACATCACCAGTCTTAAACCACTGGGCGCGAAGCATCATGCACTTTCTGACGATGATGACGCTTCTTCTCTTCGTGGTACCCGTGGCGCTTGATCCAATCATCTTTCCCGTATTCCTTATGGGAGTGACGGTCATGGCCGGAATCGCAACAGGAAACGTGCAGAAGCGGATCTGATTCTTCTTAACCTTGACAGGGAAGGGCAAATGCGGTGTTTTTCCGCATCACACCATGCCAGCTCAGACACTCCTTTCCCTGTCGAGGTAAAAGAAACGAACTTCCTGCCGACAGATCAGGCAGTGTGCCGTGCCGCAACGAGCTCTCTGACGAAAGACTGCACCTCGCTGTCAGAAAGACCGCGGGCAAAGGCTTTATGAAGAAGTCAGTCAATCTCCGCCCACTTCGTCTCTCTGTGAGCCGTCTCCTTTACGGCCGCACGCTCTTCGGGTGTGATGATCTCCGGCGCTTCTGCCAAGACTTCCGCCTGTTCTGCGGGCGTAAGGTCTGTCAGGAATTGTCCGGCCGAGTACTTTCGTTTCCATTCCCGCACGGTGTAAAGCCCCAGTCCGAGAAACGCAGCCGTTGCTTTGTAGCCCCATCCCTTACGGAAATAGATCAGCGCTTTGAGCTTTGTCGCCCGGTCAAAGCGACGGCCCGTTGAGGACGGTGACTCTGAAGCCCCCTTAGCAGTCCGGTCAGGATTAGTCACCGTAATTGCTGTTTGCTGTACCGCAATTGCGGTAACTTCCTCCGCAGTTGCCGCGTGCGAAACCGCAGAGCAGGGCAGTGCAGCAGACTGGTCTACGGAGAGCTCTGCCGGCGGACAAATGCCGGACTGTGTTGCCTTGGGGACTTCCTCGCGCGATTTCCCGGATGCAGCCTGTTCCTGAGCGAGCCGCTGCATGAGCGCAGAGAGCCTGGGATTGGATTTCTTTCCCAGATCGTTCATCCACGCTGGGCGGTAGTTCGCAACGTGCGCAGGGATTCCGGGAAGAATTCCCTGATGATCCTTGTTGTTCTCTGTATTCACAGGGCCTCCTCCTCGCCAACATTAAAGCGGTCGATTCTACCGATGGGAGTCATGAAATCATCTGCCACAAATTTCGAAAGATCACCACCGGCGATCGCTGACCCCAGACCGTTTCCGTATTTCCTTCTGCGATCTCCCGTGTATTTCGCACAAGGAATGACGCAGCAGACAGACTGGCGCTGCGACGCAAAGCCTTTCCCGGCAAGGGCCGACGGCTGTTTCGGTGAGCACCCAATACCCAACCTTTCCCTGTCAAGGGGCCTGAAACCGGAGCGGACTCGCTCAAGTACATCTTTGACCCGGGTTACATCGTTAATGCTGTTTGATATTTAGCTATATAATTATATAAGTAAATCAGACACGCCCCTCTGTCAAGGGAGGGCACAGCGCTCATTCGGTAAAAAACCGAGAAAACCGAGGGGAGGGAACAAGGTGTTAACCCAAAATTTTTGCTTATCAGAAAACCAATTCCCGCACCTCGCGGTCTGGATGATGCGCTGCCACGAAACGAAGAAATGTGCAGACCACTAGCACGTTTACCGGCAAAACTGCGACCTCAGACCTTCTGCGGGTACTGCCAGTGGAGCCGTTTCTGATCACAAAAAAAGTCAGATGTCAGGGAGAAACCCATGACTGACAGCGAAAAGAAATACACGTTCGGCCCGACAGATACAGCAACGCTCAATTCGAGCGGTGATCAGTGGCTCACATTTGTCCGATACCGGCAAAAGAAGCTGCAGTTTACGGCCAATGTCGTTAACCGCAGTGTCCGCCGACACCAAGCCAAGAGCTTACAGACATTTTCAGAGGTTCCCGTCTGCTATGCAGAGTGGTTGCGGCGCTGCTGTGTGTCCTACATGCTGTTGTGCGCAGCCTCGGTTAAAACCAACGCACACAGACCCAACAACAGACCTGTCGGCGATACCTCCGGTATTGAATTTCTCACACTGAGTTATGCTGCTCTCTTATGGGGACTGCAGCCGCGACTGTTTGCTCTCACGGACGGGATTAGTACCGCAGCACAGCAGTATTCTCAGGACGCGATACTCGCGATGCCGGTGCCGGTTGCGTATCTGAGAACGAAGTTACCGGGGCGCTGTACGCTGATTGCGTCCAATGACTCGGATCTTCGGGGCGTTTACGGCTACTTCATCTTTGCCTTTATTGATCAGGATCCCGAGGGCGGTGACATTCTGGTGCTGCAGTACAGCAACAACCGGGGCCTCGTGCAGCTCGTACGGATTGCGCTTGATCCTTCAAAGACCGTTGAGGAAGCCATTATCCGTGAAAACCTGACGCAAAAGATCATGGAGCTCATGCCAAAGCAGATCGCGAAGTGCTTTACCTGCGGCAACAGTGAGCTGGTGTTTCCCGTCGGAGAAATCCCGTATTCCCTGAAGGAACTCGCGGCACGGACTCTGGCTCAGGTGCTCGCGGCATTTGCTTCCGGTAAAACACACTGCGACATCAACCGCAATGTGTGGCTCACGGATAAAGATCTTTACGCACCGCAAGAGCCGGTGAATTTCAACCGGATGCTAACGGAGAAAAACGGCCTCGCACTCATCGAAGTCAATCTTCCGAAAGACAATAAGCCGGCCTTTGACAGCGCCATGCGCTCGCTCATTGACGCCAAACCCAGTGCCTCGGAAAAACGGGTTGTTTCGGTTGTCAAAACGCTCGAAAACGTGAAGGTCTTGAAGATCGACCGAGCGAAACCGAAAACCGCTCCGGCCGTCAATCCCGACAGGAAAGCGCCCGCCAAAGAAAAGAAGCAACCGGCGGCCGTCAAACCGGAAAGCCCGGGACGCGTCAGGCGTCTTGAGAAAGAGAATGCGGAATTAAAGACCCAGGTCAACAAACTCAAAGGCGAGCTCTCGCAGTCCGCTTCGGGCTGGAAGATTTCGGAAAAGGCCCTTGACAGGGTGAAGGCTGACCTCGCTTTGGCTCAAAAAGACAAGGCCAAACTCGCCGAGAAGGTGGCATCCCTTGAAACCCGTCTCTGTGAAGGGGAGGAATCCTACAAGGCCCTGAAAGCGGAAGTGGACTCGGTCTTAACCGAAAGCCTTGCGCGTGAAGAGGAGAATCAGAAATTGAGAGACCGCATTGCACCGGACAAGCGCCGGATTTCAGCGCTCACGACCGTGATTGCATCGCTTAAAACCGAAAACGGCAAACTCTGTAAGGACGCCGAACACTACCGCAGTGAAGGCCAAAAGTACCTGGATCTCTATCTCTCAACCTCCACGGAACACGCCGAGGCCGGGGACGAAGCTAGGCTGCTCAGGAAAGAGCTAACCGAGAGCGAAGCGCACTTAAACGAAGCCCACGCCCAGATCGCGGCGTTAAGTAACGAAAACGCCAAACTCATGGCCTCCCTTGGAGCCGGTACGGCTCCAGTCACAGACACTGCCGACATCATGCGCGACCCCTTGATGAAGCGGGTCGTGATGAACGAGCCCATCAGTCCGGCCGAAACGCTGGCGTTAACAGAAAAGCTCTTTGCCGGACGTGTGGTGGTACTGCCTTCGGCCATTGCATCCGCCGAGGCAATGGAACACTCCTTTAAAGGAACGGACGAATTGCGGCGGCTCATGTATTTGCTCGCCACAGACTATCTCGACCTTTACCTCGCCGAAGGCGACACCAAAGCGCGACACGTTTTCGGCAACAAATACGCGTCCCGCGAATCAAACCAGACCATGCGCTGCGAAAAGTTGATGAAAAACCGTGTGTTCTCCGGCATAACCATGACGCAGCACTTACGGGTGAGCTACGACACGCGGCTTTATTTCACGGTGGATGTGCCCCACAAGAAGGTGCTGATCGGCTACCTCGGCGACCACCTCGACATCATGACCACGAATTAAGAGTCAATAACCCAGCCAGAAGGCGGAGACTTGAAAAAGCCTTTATTGACTAGTCTCAGCATTAACTCAACTTAGAAAGGAGGTCGGTGCTTCCTCCCCCTTCCTAAAGGAAGAGGTTTCCGCACCGAATTATTATGACGCTCCATGCAGACCGCCGCGACGAGCTCTCCGACATCCAAAAGGAACTCAACCAAGTGTCCGAAAAAGTTGACCCGGGTCATACTTTCCGTATTTCTCTCACGCGATTTGCGGCCGCAGCAGCGCTGCTCACGGCAGCACTGCCGGTGTTGTCTCAGGAAACACCTGAATTTACAGCCCCTGTCACGGTGATCGACAATCCGTTTGCGACGCCGATCCGGCGGGAGGAGCCGGCAGAGATTCAAGCGCCGTCATCCGATCAGAGTTCGGCACCTCAAACCTCGACAGGAGGAGGGACAATGCCTGCAACCGACGGAGCTGACAATACGGCCGTGCACACGCAGTTCGGACCGACAAAGGAAGAAATCGCGGCACGTGAAGCCCGCGAGCGCAAGGAAAAGGCCCGTCAGGAACGGCTTAAAAACCGTCATGCCGTCACTTTCGAGGGAAAGAATGACGCCAAGAGCAAAGAGCCCCGCAAGGCGGTGAGTGACGAAAAGGCCAAGGAATGGGCTGAAGCGCGGAAAAAGCGCCTCAGACGCAAATTCCCGGTGACCGAGCATGTCTACCAGGATCCGAGTCCGGCCTTTCTGAAGTTCTTCAATCCCTGGTCTCTGAAAGTGGGCCCCGTGACATTTCTGGAAACGAACGTCAGACAGTTGATCGCACGCTATCCGGAATGCCGCGTGGTGGCTGCCGACAGCAAGACCGTCACGGACATTGTGGCCTGTCCTGATCCGGCTCCCTTTGCCGCCGAAGGCGATGAAGTCATCTTCGAGTACCTGCATTCCAACGATGTGTTGGTCGCAGCGGAATACTTCTTCGCCGATCTCGGCCGAGCCCGGCACTTTGCGCGGCTCATTGTGCGGGAAGTGGAGACGCGAAACGAAACCTTTACGGCCGCAACCGGTGAAGCTGTGGACTCACCGCTTTTTAAAGTCTCGGTACAGGATGCGCAAGGGGGCTTTATGGTGAAGGTAGCCCCGCATTTAAAACAGTCGGTGGACGCCTACGAGACGTACGGCCGGGAAAACATCCGGTCAATATCTTTCGGGAGTCTTGAAATCGGCCGGACCAAAGCCGAGGCCCTGCGCTCGGACGAAGGTAGCTGTCGCCGTACCAATCCGGAAAACAGTCTTGTCGCGGAGTTTTACGGCAAGTGTTTTAATTTCCCTTACGAGGCGCATTACCAGGTGGATTTAAGTCCGGATACCGGCGTTGTGCAGCTTGTCGCCATGACACCGCTGGAAGTGCTCACCTCCGGGCTTGTAGAAACCGCTCTGGAAGAACGTTACGGCCGGCCCAAGTTCTGTGAGCGTATTGAAAGTGATGTGGAGCTTGTGAAAAGCAACCGCAATGCCAAGTTTCACCGCACCACACGCACCGACCGCGTGAAAAAACGCAATGTCACGGTTTATGCCGGTCACTGTGAAGATCCGATTGTCTTCACGTCCGACGAGCGCTATGTCTTTGTGAACAGCATTCTGACGGCTCAGCGCATCAGTCAGGATTACACCAAGCGCCGCGCGGAAAACCGCCTTATGCGCGACACCAAACGTGAAATTGACCGTCGGCAGGGACGGCTTGAGGGCTTTTTCTGACGCCGCAAAAGTTTGACCCAGGTCACTCGAACAAAGCTGTTTGCGATTTCGTTATATAATTAAACAAATAAATGAACAAATTCTCGGACAGCTCATCATGCTTTACCGGATTAAAGATGCTCTTAAAACTGCGCACGGCAGGGCCTTCTGGCTTCAAGAGTGGTCAAAGACCTACCGCGACAATTGGAATTTTGTGGCTGCTGACGATGCAGCAGCCCTGAAAGTTGCTGAAACGTTGCAGGAAGCGGATGATGCCATGGCGGCTGAGTACGCCTACGAAGAAAGCGACATGGACCGCAGCGGTGTCCGACAGAACCTGGACAAGTACGCACCGAAGTACGTGAAGGCCCTGGTGCGTGTAGAAAAGGATCGGGAAATACCGATCAGGGCACCGGGAACGAAAGAAGCAACCGAATAAGCAGGCTGAATCTTGACCCGGGTCATATTATTAAGAAACTGCCGGGCAGAAAAAAGCCCGGCATTGAGACCGGGCATGACATAAATCGCCTTGCGATTTCTCAGGTGAAGACGTAGCGCTGCGTCAACTACCCCTGACTGAAGTCAGAGGCTTGGCAACAAGTCTTGGTTGACTA
>ERZ1034976.1347-NODE-1347-length-19158-cov-7.930587_pt1 | contig 19158 bp, 24 predicted proteins | sample MGYA00520623_ERZ1034976 | MGnify/ENA primary metagenome ERZ1034976 (study PRJEB33766, sample SAMN09781774) | gut metagenome | biome: gut microbiome | host: Homo sapiens | place: Madagascar | study: EMG produced TPA metagenomics assembly of the PRJNA485056 data... | reverse complement strand
TGGCGTGTCTATCCCGTGGGGGGCTATCGCCTGCGGCGAAGCAGTTTGTGGCTTCGGCACGGGAGTATGCTACGACTTTAAAATGATTTTTTCGAGCGGCTTTCGTTTCGCGCCGCCAAGCGCGCCGCCTCGCAACAACGGGACTTTTTCGCTTCCTTTTTTGGTAACAAAAAAGGAAGGCCTAACGGATGCAACCCGTTATACTAGGCCCTGCCGCAGGGTAGGCAGGGCCGGGGCGCAAGCCGCAACTTAAAGCAACCAAAAATCAGGGGTCTTCCCAAACCACAAAAAACATTGTATAATAATATATTCCGGAAAAGGTAAAGGAGGTCTACCCACCATGCCGGGCGATCTGCATACGCATACGACTTATTCCGATGGTTCCACACCGGTTGCCAAGCTGCCGTTTCTGGCGCGGTGCGCCGGGATGACGCATCTGGCCATCTCGGATCATGATTCGATCCAGAGCGTTCGCTACGCCTACGCCCACCCGGTGCAGGACGGCGTGCATCTGATCCCCGCCACGGAGTTGACCGCCTACGACTACGAGCGCGCCCACCGCGTGCACCTTTTGTGCTACTGGCCCGATGATTGCCCCGCGCTGGAGGATTTTTCCCGCATGATGGCCGAGCGCCGCTACACCGCCATGATGCAAAGCAGCAAGGAGCTGGAGGAGATCTGCCCGCAGTACTCCACCCAGGAGGCGCTGGAATTTGCCAAGGACAGCGGCACCTTGTACAAGGCCCACATCATGCGGGTGCTGTGGCAGTACGGCTTGGCCGACGGGCTGTACAACGAGGTCTACCGCTCGCTGTTCGGGCTGAAGCCTGTGCGCGGGCGCATCCTGCACACGCCCCGGTATGAGCCGGTGGACACCGTGCTGGACCTTATTAAAGCCTGCCGCGGCGTGGTGGTGCTGGCGCACCCCAGCGTGTATCACAGCATGGAACTGGCACGGGAGTTGATCGCCACCGGGCGGCTGGACGGCGTGGAGATCGACCACCCCCGCAACACCCCCGAGGACAAAACCGAGCTGTTGCGTCTGGCCAAGGAGAATGGACTGCTCATCACCGGCGGCACAGACTACCACGGCATCCACACCGTCACCCCGCGCCCGGTCGGCGCGTTCGCTACCCACGATGAGCAGATCGCCGGGTTAAACGATTTGGCCAAGGCAAGAAAATCCACGTTCAAGAGAACCACCTGATTCTGTAGGGCGGATGCTCGCATCGACCCTTACAAATGCGCGACAAATACCAAACGGACTACCATTATAAAAGGAGCAACATCACCATGGCATACATCTACAAAAACAAAGGCACCTGCTCGGTGCAGACCGAAGTTGAGCTGAACCCCGACCACACCATTAAAAGCGTCAAGGTCCTGGGCGGCTGCGATGGCAACCTGAAAGGCATTGCCAGCCTGCTGCCCGGCATGAAGGCCGAGGACGCCATCACCCGCATGGAGGGCATCCGCTGCGGCCGCAAGGCCACCAGCTGCCCCGACCAGATCAGCCAGGCCCTGAAAGGCGCCTTGGCAGAGTTAGGTTAAAAAGGAGCCACCCATGGATTGTTTCCACTATCCGCTGGATACTGAAACGCTGCTGCGCAAAAAGCGGCGGCTGCGGCGGGAGCTGCTGGCCCAAAACCCGCACCCCCTGTGCAAAAAAATCGCCATCCTCGGCGGGTCCACCACGAACGAAGTGGCCGACCAGCTGGGGCTGTTTCTGCTGCAGTACGGCATCGAGGCCGAGTTCTACCAAAGCGAGTACGCCCAGTATTGGCAGGACGCCATGTTCGGCACGCCGGAGCTGGACGAGTTCCACCCCGACATCATCTACATCCACACCAGCTGGCGCAACCTGACCGCCCTGCCCACCACCGCCGACAGCGAAGCCGATATCGACGCGATGCTGGCCGACCAGTACACTCATTTTGAGACGATGTGGCAGGCATTGGAGGCCAAGTTCGGCTGCCCGGTCATCCAAAACAACTTTGACCGCCCCAATTTCCGCCTGATGGGCAACCGCGACATCTGGGACCCCCACGGCCGCTCCAACTTCATCAGCCGGATGAACCAGAAGTTCTATGCCTACGCTGCCGCGCACGAGCATTTTTACATCAACGATATTGACTACCTCTCCGCCGATTACGGCCTGACCGCCTGGGGCGACGCCTTCTTCTGGCACATGTACAAATATGCCATGTGTCTGGATGCCATCCCGTCGCTGGCCAACAGTGTGGCCAATATCATCAAGTCTTTGTACGGCCGTAACAAAAAAGCCCTTGTGCTGGACCTGGACAATACGCTCTGGGGCGGCATCGTGGGCGACGACGGCGTCGACGGGCTGGCCATCGGTCCCGAGGTGCCGGAGGGCCAGGTCTACGCCGAGTTCCAGAGCTACTGCAAGGCGCTGAAATCCATCGGCGTGATTTTGGCCGTGGACTCCAAAAATGACGAAGCCAACGCGCTGGCGGGCCTGAACCACCCGGACGGTGTGCTGCGGCCTGACGATTTTGTCTCTATCAAGGCCAACTGGGAGCCGAAGGACCGCAACCTGACCGACATCGCCGCCGAACTGAACCTGGGCGCGGACAGCTTTGTCTTTGCCGATGACAACCCCGCCGAGCGTGCCATCGTGGCCGCCCAAGTGCCCGGCGTGGCCGTGCCTGCGCTGGACGGTGCCGAGAACTACATCAAGATGCTGGATCACGGCGGCTACTTTGAGGTCACTGCCCTCTCGAAAGAGGACCTGAAAAAGACCGAACTGTACCACCAAAACGCCCAGCGCGCCAAGGCACAGGCGTCTTTCAGCGATTACGGCGAGTACCTGGACAGCCTGGAGATGACGGCTACCATCAAAGATTTTGAGCCGCTGTACATCCAGCGCATCGCTCAGCTGACCAACAAATCCAACCAGTTCAACCTGACCACTCTGCGCTGCAGCGAGGATGACATCCGCGCCATGGCCGAGAACCCGGCCTGGCTCTGCCGCTGCGGCAAACTGGTGGACAAGTTCGGCGATAACGGCATCGTCACCGTTACCGCGGGCGAACAGGAAGGGGAGACCCTGCACCTGCGCCTGTGGCTGATGAGCTGCCGTGTACTCAAGCGCGGCATGGAGGATGCCATGATGGACACCATGGTGGCCAACGCCGCCGCGCGCGGGGTAAAGACCATCCGCGGGTACTATTATCCCACCGCCAAAAACGCGATGGTGCGCGAGTTTTATGCAAGTTTTGGCTTTGAGAAAGTGGAGGAGACCGAGGACGGCTCCACCACCTGGCAGCTGGACGTAGCCGCCTACCAGCCGAAACACCCCCACATGAAAATTGAGCGATAACGCGCCATGAAAATGCTACGTAAACTGAGTGCCGTACTGCTGTTTGCCGCACTGACGCTGGCTGTGCTGGCTGCTGCCAACTTTTTGCTGGTGGACGATGTGCACTCCTACTCCCGCGCGATGCTGCAGGAGTTGTACGCCGACGCGGGCAAGATCGACACGCTGTTTTTGGGGTCGTCCCACTGTTACCGCAGTGTCGCCCCCAATGCCGTGGACGCCGCGCTGGGGACTTACAGCTTTAACGCAGGGTCGTCCCAACAACTGCCCGACGGCAGTTACTACATGCTGCGGGAAGCCGCCGCGCAAAATCAACTAAAGACCGTCTATTTGGAGATGTTCTACACCGGCTACAACCAGAGCGCCTCCAAGAACGTGCCGCTGGCCTGCTACCTGCTGACCGACCACATGCGGTGGAATTCGCCCAACCGCTACGCCTACCAGGCCGAGATGGGCGGCATGGCCGCCTTTGCCGACCTGCTGCTGCCGGCCCGTCACGGTGTGGCCGAGCCACAGGAAATGCCCGCGCTCTGGCGCGCCAAGCTGACCGACGGCTACACCCTGGGCAACTACAGCTACCTGACCTACGCCGACGAGGGCGAAAGCTACCGCGGGCGTGGATTCGTCTACACCAGCGGTGCGCCGGAAAATGCGTTCCACACGCTGCTGGATGTGGACCCCGAAGCGCCGCTGTCAGACTTCGGATGGGAATATCTGCGCAAGACCGCTGAATTTTGCCAGGAGAACGGCATCAACCTGGTGCTTTTCACCGCGCCGCTGCCCAGCGCCTACCTGTACAATACGGCCAACTACCAGGCCTACGTGGACGCCCTGCGGGATTTTTCCGCCGAGAATAACACAGTGTACTGGGATTTTTCGCTGTACAAAGATGTGGACACCCTGAACCTGCTGGTAGGGGATTTCTCCGACGCCCACCACCTCAACGGCCAGGGCGCCGAAAAGTTTACTGCCGTTTTGTGCGATACAATTGCCCGGGAAAATGCCGGGGAAGATGTTTCGACGTTGTTTTATGATACGGTCGAGGAGAAGCTTGAGCTGACCCCGGATCAGTCGATTGCGATGGCGCACCTGTAATTTTAGCCCCGAAGGGGTCAATATGGAGAGAAGCGAAAAAGCGTTAAGAAAAGCGCAGCACTCCTGCGTTTTTTAGCTTTTTTGCTTCCTTTTTGGTCACAAAAAGGAAGGTCCTAAAAGCGGCATACTGTATAAAAGAGTGCCGCCGCAGGGTGGCGGCGCTCGCCAGCCACCCACCCACAAAAATCAAAGCAAAGGAGGCTCCGCCATGCTCACCGTTGGTTCCTTCGGTTTCATCCTGTTCGCAGCATTATTGGCGGGCCTTTGGCGCGTCACCCCGCAGCCACGCCGCTGGCAGCTGATGCTGGCGGCCAGCCTCGTGTTCTACCTCTCGCTGGATTGGCAGGGCTGCCTGCTGCTCTGCCTTATGACCCTGCTGGTCTGGCAGGCCGCGCTGCACCTGCGTGGCAGCCCCCGTTGGTTCTATGTAGGCCTGGCCGGGGCATTGGCCCCGCTGACGCTGCTCAAACTGCGCCCCGCCGCCTTGCTGCTGGGGCAGGCGTTCTCGCTGCGCATCTGGGACGTGAGCGTGCCGCAAGTGCTGGGCATCGGGTATTTCAGCCTGCAATTGACCAGCTACCTGGTGGACGTCCGCCGGGGCAAGCAGGAGCCGGAATCGCAGTACGCCCGGCTGCTCTGCTTTGCGTCGTTTTTTCTGTCCATCACCCAGGGGCCGTTCAACCGCTATGGCGAGCTGATGCCCCAACTGGACGCTGCCGCCCCACAGCCCGGCCAATGGCAGCGGGGGGCACAGCGGTGCTTTTGGGGCTACTTTAAAAAGCTGGCCGTGGCCGACCGCGCCGCGCTGGCCGTCAACGCCGCCTTTGCTGACCCTTCCGCCTACGACCGCAGCCAGCTGTTTCTGTGCGCAGTGCTGTATGTGTTCCAGCTTTACGCCGATTTCTCCGGCTACACCGACATCGTGCTGGGGGCGGGGGAGATGCTGGGCCTGCCCCTGCCGGAAAACTTCCGCCAGCCGTTTTTGGCTGCCACCATCCGCGAACTGTGGGATCGCTGGCACATCAGCCTGTCCCGCTGGCTGAAAGATTACGTTTACATCCCGCTGGGCGGCAGCCGATGCAGCGCCGCGCGGCGCGACGGCAATATTATTGCCACGTTCCTCGTCAGCGGCCTGTGGCACGGCGTCGGGCCGACCTATCTCGTGTGGGGCTTTGCCCACGGCGCTTTGCAGGCGTTAGAAAATCACCTGCCCTGGCGCCAGGCCATCACCCGGGGCTGGGCGCGGCTTGTTGGTGTGGCGGGCACATTCACGCTGTTTCTGGCCACCTTTACGGTGTTCCGCGCCAGCAGCCTGGCCAATGCCGCGGCCTATTTTGGCGGCATCCTGCACAACGGCGGCCACAAGGCGTTCAGTAACTATTGGGAGCTGGGCTTGACCAGCCGCCAAGAACAGCTGCTGCTTTTCTTCGGGTTGGCGCTGGTCATTGCCGTCGACCTCGCTCACGAGCGGGGCATCCACTTCCGCGACCGCCTCGCCGCCGCTCCCCGCATCCTGCGCTGGACCGTCTACGAGGGTGCGTTCTTCCTCTTTCTGTTCATGGGCTACTTTCTCGGCGGCGGCGGATTCTTGTACGCCATCTATTAAAAAATCTCGCTGCATCACTGGGTGCAGCGAGATTTTATGTTCTTATTTATGCTGCAGCTTCCTCTTGCAAAATTTTGCATTTTCCGCTATGATACCTACATGGACGCGACCGTTTACGAAAGTAATTGTGCAAGCCTTTGGGCCTGCACATTTTATTTTAGAAGGGAGTTTTTACGATGGACAGCATTTTTCACCGCGTAAGTATCCGTAAATTTCAGGACAAGCCCGTGGAACCGGAGAAAATCGAGAAATTGCTTCGCGCCGCTATGGCGGCTCCTTCTGCCGGAAATCAGCAGCCGTGGGAATTTTATGTGGTGATAAACCGCGACTTGATCCAAAAGCTGGCCGCCACCAGCCCCTATACAGGCTGCGCCAAAAATGCTCCCGTGCTGATCGTCTCTGCCTACCGCGAGGACGTTATCTTCCCGATGTACGCGCAGATCGACCTGAGCATCGCCAACGAAAATCTTTGGCTGGAAACCGATGCACTAGGCCTTGGCGGCGTCTGGCTGGGCATTGCCCCCATCGAGGAGCGCATGCACGAGGTAGAATCCGTACTGCAAATGCCCGCCGGGCATCACGCCTTTGCCATCTTCGCATTGGGCTACCCAGCCGAGAGCAAACCCCAGCAGGACCGCTTCGACCCTGCGCGCATCCACTACGCCGAATAAGTCATCTTTTGCTCTGCATCACGCGATGCAGAGCATTTCTTGGTGGGAGCTGGTAGATTCGCGAGCCGCGCCCTAAAGACAGCCTGCAGGGCTGTTTTGCCCGGCGGGGGACGCAAAGCTCCGGGCCCGGGCTGTTCGAATCCGCCAGCGTATCTCCGGAAAATAAAGACAAAAACAAAAGCGATACCTATTATCAGGTACCGCTTTGTTGGTGGGAGCTGGTGGATTCGAACGACTTCATGCCGCCCTATCCTGCCAAAATCCTGACTACCCTCGTTTAAAAAATCCCCTATCCATGTATTTTTTACTGGATGGGGGATTTTAATTTGCGGGGCGTGAATCCGAAGTGCGGTCAAAAGTGCGGTCAGACCGCACCCCGGCGGGGGGCATTTTGCAGTTTGACCGCACCCCACGAAAAGCGTGATTTTAGGCTACCTCGAACGGGCAACAAAGTCAAGCCGCGCCTGCATTTTATCTGCAAAATAAATGAAAAAGGTGAGCGTGATTTTTTCGCACTTTAGCGTTACAATTCTAGTTGTCAAGCACAAATTGCAGAAAAATGGCATTTCTGGAAAACCTGTCCCGTTTTTCCCAAAAATCCGCGTTAGAATAAATACAGGAAAGGGCAAAAATCAAAAAATCCTGTCACATTTTTCGTCGTTGCCCATGTTATGATTGAGTTACACCGAGAAAATCAAACGGAGGTTTGAACAATGAAGAAGTTTATCCTACTGCGTCAAGCGCTGCTGGCGCACGGCATGAATCAACGCGAACTCGCCAGCGTGGCAGGCATCGGCGATAGCAGTATGTCGGCGCGTCTACACGGTAGAGCCGAGTTTACCGCCGGGGAAATGCTCAAGATCGGACAGGCCCTAGGCTTACGGCCAGATGAGTATTTCCTTTACTTCCTTGCGGACACTGCCGCCACAATGGAGGGGGAAGCATGAGCACCGGGCAAGAAATGCAGCCCTTTACGCTGTGCTGCGCCAGGGTGCGAGGCAAAAACAAAAACACTTTTTACCCCGATGACCGCGTGGTGCATAACCTGCCGGAACTGCTGGAGGCTGTGCAGTTCGACCACACACCGGGCACATTTACCGACCGTCACCGCAACAATAAAACGTGGTGCTGCACCGAATGCCTGACTTTCGATGTTGACAATGACCCCGGCGGCCCTGTTGTGACGCCTGAGACCATCAAGCAGGATTTCCCAGGTGTGGCGCATTATGTAGTGTATAGCCGTCACCATAACGCACCAAAGGATGGAAAGCCCGCCGCACCGCGCTTCCATGTCTATTTTCCCACGGGGTTACTTACAGACGCAGCAGCGGTGGATAATTTGCTAACAGATGTGCTTGCGATGTATCCGTATTTCGATCAAGCTTGTAAAGACCTGGCCCGGTTTTATTTTGGTGTAGAGCACCCGACCGGGGACTATGTGCCCGGCGGGCTGACGCTCGATGAGTTTATAGCACAGCAGCAGGCCGCGCCTGTGGCAACCGCCCCGGCGGCACTGCCTGCATCGACGGGGATCACCAAAGAGTGGGCGGGCCGAAACGACCGCTTGAAATCTTTCGCATTTGCACAGTTACGCCGATGTGGCCCGGATGGGCTGGCCGAGGCAGAGGCCGCGTTTTATACAGAGGCCACCAAGGACAGCCCACCGTTGCCAGACGCAGAACTAGCAACTATCTGGCACTATGCCGTGCAGAACGCTCCCGCCAAAATCTGGAACCAACCCGGCTACCTGACGCCTGACGAATATGCCACACGTGGCCTACCTTGCGAGGTGCTCCCGTTGAAGCTCTCTGACCTAAGCGAAGTGGCAGAGGGTGTTCGCTTTGCGGAGGCTGTCACTGGCGGGCTGCTGTACAATAACTCGCTGGACTGGCTGGCATGGGATGGCTGTCGCTTTGCGCCAGATAAAAACCGTGCCAGACTGCTTGCTCAGACCTTTACAGAAAGGCAACTGCAAGCGGCGGCTGCTGACCTCCAGAAAGCCGCCGGGGCTGCTGCGCGGGATGTGGACAATACCGAGCTTGCAGCACAGGTGAAACACGCCAAGGAGCTGTATGCCTTCCTGAAGCGCTGCCGTCAGACGAATGGTATCAACCACCTGCTGACCGAGGCCGCACCACACCTGGCCATCGCTGTTGATGATCTCGACGCTGACCCGTTCTTACTGAACACGCCCGGCGGTATCGTCGACTTGCGCACCGGGGAGTTGCGAGCACCAGACCCGGCGGCACGATGCACAAAAGTTACCGCTGTGGCCCCGGGCAACGACGGTGCAGAGCTTTGGCGGGGCTTCCTGGACACTATCGCTTGTGGAGATGCAGAACTCGCCGACTACCTCCAGACCGTGGCAGGCATGGCCGTGCTGGGCAAGGTGTTCACGGAGACATTGCTGATCGCCACCGGTGACGGAGGAAATGGAAAAAGCACTTTTTTCAATACGCTGGCCCGTGTCCTGGGCGACTACTCCACAAGCGTATCGCCCGACCTGCTGCTGACCGGCAAAGGCGGCAACGTAGGTGCGAAAATGGCAGCCCTGCGCCGCATCCGTTTGGCGCTGGCCGCCGAGACCGAGGAGGGCCAACGGCTTGACGCTGCCACGGTCAAGCAACTTTGCAGCACTGACCAGATTGCAGCGGAGCCAAAATATAAAGACCCGTTTACTTTCACTCCCACCCACACGCTTGTGCTGTATACGAATTTTTTGCCGGGTGTAGGCAGCTCTGACCGTGGCACATGGTCACGCCTAACCGTCCTGCCGTTCAATGCCCGGCTGCGCGATACCGCCGGGGAACGGAAAGACTTTGCAGAGGTGTTGTTTACCCAGGCAGGCGGCGCGGTGCTGTCCTGGATGATCGATGGGGCCCGGCGTTTTATCGCCAACGGCTACAAGCTGACCCCGCCAGCTGTCGTGCGTGAAGCGCTGGACGAATACAGAAAGTCATGTGATTGGCTTGGGCATTTCCTGGAGAACTGCTGCGAGACCGGCGAGAACTACACCACCGCCAGCAGCGAGATTTACCAGAGGTACACCGCCCACTGCCAGGTGACCGGCGACTACCGCCGAAATAGTAGAGACTTCAAAGCCGCTATGAAAGCCGCCGGGTTTGAGAGCAAACACGGCAAAAGGGGCTGTTTATACTATGGCTTGCGACTGCGCTCTGAGATTTCGCCAGAATAGCGCGATATATCGACAAGGTGACGGATGGTGACGGCTTTTTAGAAGACCCCCTATAGAGGTTGAATTTTGAAATTTACCATTATAGCTAAATGCCGTCACCATCCGTCACCTCAACGATATATCGTCAAATTTAAAAATCTACAATTGGAGGCGATTGCCTATATGCGCAACACTCAAAACCGGCTGTTCATGCCCGTGGCCGTGTGGCACACACCGCGCGGGGACGTTGAGCTGCAACGCGAAATCAACCCCGCACGACTGCCCGCCGACTTGAACGAGCTGCGCCGAATGCTCGACGCTGGCACTGTGGAGCCTGCCCGGCGGGGGAGCTATTGTGTCCGCTATCGAGATAACGGCCACTACTTCAACGACCGTCGAGACGCCCTGCTGTATCTGTTCTCTCTACTGGGTGAGGAGTACGTCGTCAGCCATTTGGACGACGCCTGTGCCAGAGCTGCCCGCCGCCAGCCTGCCGCACTGGCAGAAGCCCAAGACTGGGCCAGAATGTGGCAAAATATGGAAAATCGAGGAGGTGAAACACCCTGACACCGAATCAGAACAAAGCCCTTGCAGCTTTGCTTACATGCAAAAGCCGCACCGAGGCGGCCCGCGTTTGTGGGCTGTCCACAAAGACCTTGCAAGGGTACGAAAAAGACCCGGCCTTTGCAGAGGCTCTGGAGCGGGGCCGACGGGAAGCCCTTGCCGATGCTGCCCACAGAATGGCGGCAGGCTACAGCGACACCGTGGACGCCTTGCAGGCCATCGTGCAGGACGATGCAGCAGCAGACCCGGCCCGCGTGGCCGCTGCCCGCGCTCTGCTGGAGTACGGGCTCAAGTTCGCAGAGATCACCGACATCAACCGGAGAATTGACCGACTGGAGGGCTTGTTGTGAAAGACGCTCTTGCACGCCTGGAAGCCCTGGAGCGTGGTGCCCCGGCGGATAGGCTGCTAATCGTGACCGAGGTACAGACCGGCGCCGGGCCGCGCTACCGTCTGCCACAGGGGGATGACCTGCTGACACTGCACGATGTGTATGCCTATATGCGCGTACATGGGCAAGGTATCCTGCTGATAGATGATCTCCCACAACCGCCAAAGAAAGGACGCAAGAAAAAATGAGCAGTAAATACATGCTGGAGCAACTGCACCACCACACAGCCAACGGCTACAAGGTCACTGTGGCGGCGAGCCTGCAAGACGATACCATCCGACTGACCTACCAGACCCGCCCTGACGGCTTTATTGTGGGCTGGTACGTTGAGGGCCCGGGCATGTCGTTTCCGCTGAAATTCAAGACGGAACAGGAGGCCCGCGAATATATCCGCCGCCGCTGGAACATCGCCCCACACGTAAAGCGCTGGGGCGAGCCATGAGCCGCCCAGGCCCGCCGGGGCAGGTCAGGAGGCCCGCACCCGTCAAAGCTAAACCACAACCCCGCAAGGGCCTAAAGCGGCCACACAGCGGGGCCAGACAATCTACAAGAGCATGAAATAGGAGGTTTTTACTATGAACTATATCAATGAAGCCCGCCGCATTGTCACCAACTACTTTGCATCTGTCGCCCCATCTGAACAGCTGCGCCGCGAGACTGCGCAGGAGCTGCGCCAGGGCCACATCACAGAGGGCTACGCCCGAGAGCTGACCCTATCCGCCAACAATGAAGAGATTCAGCTGCGCCAGGACGCTACAAACAAGCTGCAAGCACTGTCCAGACGATTTGCGTGCGCTGCCAGCCTGGCCGATACTCCAGACGGCAACGCGCTCCAGGGCGGCGACTACAAGCTGCTGGCCGATAATTTTTCTATGAGCGTGGAGGAGTTCAGCGCCCTGTGTGAGCGCAACAAGAACAACCCCACATTGCTGCGCAAGGCCATGGAGTACGGCGACAAGCACGGCGGCATGGCCCCCTACGCAAAGAAGTACTACCGCTCTGCCCTGGAGCGCACGAAACTGTTTAGCAAGTTCATCCGGCAGTGCTCTGGCGTGCTGGAGGCAGAGCCTACCAGCCCCGCACGCGGTGAAGCATACTGGAACATGATTGCCAAAGAGGCGGCCCCCTGGGCCACGCTGTGAGGCGCTGGGCATGGAGCTGGACAAACTACTAGCCCAGGTCGAGGCCATCCGCCGGGCACCTCTGCGCGTGTGCTGCCGCACCCCGGCAGGTGAGCTGATCGTCGCCACTGTGGAGGACTGCGCCCGCCAGGGATACAGGTACTACCACATCGTGGCGGATGACCTCGACGCCCTGCTGGACAGAGAGCTGAAAACCAGATGACGGCCCACAGCCCTGCACCGCAACGGCTCGGCGGCGTCTAGCTGGGCATCGCAACCGCATAGAGACAGCAACGCCCCACCACAGCCCGGCGGGCCATGGTGGGGCATTTACTGTATGCGCAAGTATGTCTTTTGTCAACGAAACCAGTCTGTTGACACTTTCCGTTGACAAATTCCCGGCCCACGGGGCGGGCGGGGGCTGCATCACTTTGGTGGTGTGTCGTCCTCTGGCGCGTCGTCTTGTTCTGACATAATGCGATTATAGGCTTCATCGCCAAGGGTGCCGCGCAGATACCGCTCGACCTTTGCAAAGAACGCCGCATCCGCCGGGCAGTCTAGCTGCCCCACTTCATCATCCACAACAATATCGACGTCCGGCCACTCTGTCATGTGTTCGCTTTCTTCAGTAAGTCTGACGATATACTCCCGGAGTTCTTCAGTGCTTTTTTCGGATGGCATGTACTCTTTCATTGCCTTTTCGGCCTCCATTCGTGCCGGGGCGCCGCTGGCCTCTGTGGCGCGTCTGCTGCCTTACTCCAGCATGTTCTCCACATCTGGCGGCAAGGCCTCTGCGGGGCTCTCTGGGGCGCTGCTGGCGTCCCGCTCCATGCGCTGAGCCACCGCGCCCACAATGTAGGCGTTGACGCTCTCTCCCGCTGACGTTGCGGCCTGCTGGAGCGTTTCTGCTGTCTCTGGCTGCATCCTTACTGTGATAGTTTTGAGCTTTGCCAAATATCGCGCATTTCCTGCCCGTTTTGCATCGGTGGACATCGTGTACACCTCCCTTATACATGATAGGCCTATTATATCATATTTTGCAAGTTCATGCAAGCATGAACAAATTGAACAGATTCATGCTTGCATTCTTGTGCATTTCTACAATATACATGCTAGCATGTTGACATTGTTCATGCTAGCATGTATAATGAAACTATCGAAACAACCAAACCACATAGGAGGTGCAAAACCATGAAAAAAGAATACATTTACCGAATCAACCACGAGCCAAATTTTGATAAGGCACAGGGTATGCTTGAAATGTTAAACGCTGTATTTGGTACGCAATACGGATTCCGGGCGCGTCGTGTGGTATGGTTTGAAAACCCCAACGGCAGCACCGCCGAACGGTATGCACACTGCCACGATGCTTATGCAGAACCAGAACTATAACAGCCGAAACGCCCGCGAGGGCGTCCGCCGGGGACAGCCGCCCGGCGCTGATGATGGCAGGCTAACGGGTGTTGCAGCACCCGAACAAACAGGCATCTTGTGGAACAATACCGACCCAGCAAGCCGAAACCCTCCCCGCCTGTGGAGGGTACACCGGGGGCGTCCTCCCCGGTGCTGACGATGGCAGGACATAGAACGGAGGTTATACAACAATGAACTATCACGCACCATGGGCCACGCTGCCGGAGGCCTTGCAAGCCCTGGACACCGTGCCCCTGGATCCCAAGATTTATGACTTCATCGACCAGCTGACGGCCACCTACCACGCGCAGCCGTTTGACCCTGCCAGCCGTTATGCTCTGCTGGAGATGATGACCGCCGCATTTCTGGCGGGAGAGATCAGCGGGAAGCGCAAAGACCGCGCCCGCCGAAAGGGAGGTATGCCACAATGACGACCCGAACCAACAGCGCCAAGTGGACGGGCACCCGCTGGCGCATCGACGTGCAAAAGGACGGCACCCGCAAGAGCTTCTACAGCTCCAAACCGGGCCGCACCGGCCAGCGCGAGGCAAACGCCAAGGCCGACAAGTGGCTAGAGACTGGCGTCGCGCCTACCTCTATGCGAGTGGCCGCTGTGTGGGAGCTCTACCTGAAAGACGTCCGCGCCACTACAGGCACAAGCAACTACGACCGCACCTACAAGAACGGGAAAAACTACATTCTCCCCGTGGTGGGGCACTTGAAAATGTGCAAGCTGACCGAGGGCAAGCTGCAAGACGTTCTGAACCTGTCCTATAAAAATGGCACCCTCAACCCAGAAGGGGAGCGGCGCAGCACCGAACCGTTGAGTAAAAAGACCATGCAGGGCATCCGCTCCACAGAAACAGGCTTCATCAAGTGGGCCCGCAAGCAGGGCTACACCTCATTGCATGAAAAAATGCTTGACTTGGAAGTACCCAAAGGGGCCCGCACCAAAGAAAAGCACATCCTCCAGCCCGAATCCCTGCGAGTGCTGTTCTCCACAGAAACTTGCCTGTTTCGGGGCAAGCCTGTGTTTGATGAAAACATCTATTGCTATCGCTTCATCGTCGCAAGCGGCCTGCGCCCCGGTGAGGCTGTGGGCCTGCGCCTAGGCGACTTTACGGGCCGCCGGGTGGATATTTCCCGCTCTATCAATCGCTACAACGAAACCACGAAGGGGAAGAACGAGAACGCCGTGCGCTACATCGAGATGAACGACAAAGCCTACGAGGCCTACATGGGGCAGCTTTACCTCTTGCAAGCGTGGCGTGTACCCAGAACGCCCGACACGCCGCTTTTCCCGCTGGTGAATCAGCAATCCCTCTATAACCATTGGCGGCATTACCAGGAAACAAACGGAATACCGCATATTTCTCTGTACGAGCTGCGCCACACGTTTGTATCTATCGCGCAGGACTTGCCAGACGGCAAGCTAAAGGCGCTTGTAGGCCACAGCAAGAACATGGACACGCGGGGGACATACGCGCACCGCATCGAGGGACAGGCCCACGAAACCGCCACAGCAATGACAGCAGCCTTTGACAAGGTGCTGAACGCTTGAATTACAAGTGCGGTCAAAAGTGCGGTCAGGCAAAAGAAAAAGACGCTAAAACTTACGTTCTAGCGTCATATTTCTTGGTGGGAGCTGGTGGATTCGAACCACCGAAGCATTAAGCAGCAGATTTACAGTCTGTCCCCATTGGCCACTCGGGAAAGCTCCCATATTCTTTTTTGCTCCGTCGCGGCACTCCGTGTCGCTCAGTGCTTGATTATTATAGCAAAGCGGAACCGGAAATGCAAGCCTTTTTTTCAATTTTTTTGCGATTTTTTCAAAAAAGTTTTCTTTGCACGCTGCATCGTGCAATTTTTAAAAAGAAGGAGCGCCCCGCAGGGGTAAGGCGGGGCGCTCCAAGGGGTATTTCAGAGGATAGGAGAAGAATCATGTATATATGTAATGGCATCGTAGCCTTATTGGTTGTCTGGCCTGGACCGAGCGATTGCTCTGGCATGGCCCAAGGCACAGTGTGTATGATTGCGGGATGCTTTCCGCGTTTGTCTTTCGACTACGATACATAGTATACAGGTAACTTATGTGCAGGATATAAAAGAGCTTTGAACGATTTTAAAATAGTTTTTGAAGAATTTGTGACCACGCCCACCGGGGCAGGGGACCTTACAACTTCACCTTAATAAACTCATGTTCTATCGCAGGCAAGATCTTCTCCACCAGGTCACGGGTGCGCAGGCGCAGGCTGCTGGTGTTGATGCAGGGGTGGCAGCCCACATACTCGCTGGCCAGCACGTCCTCATCGATGAGCAGCTGCACCTTGTGGGCCGTATCGTTCATCAGCCCCAACACGCTGACAGACCCCGGCGTGATGTCCAGGAGCTGCTGCATATACTCAGCCTTAGCAAAGGACAGCCGCGCCGAGCCGATCTGCGCCGACAGATCCTTGGTGTGGAACACCTTGGTGTCGGGGATCATCAGCAGGTAAAACGCGGTCTCCTGCCGGTTGCAGAGAAACAGGTTCTTGCAGATCACCGCGTTCAGCACAAGGTCGATCTCCTGGCAGACTTCCATCGTCATGGCAGGGGCGTGGTCGACCCGCTCATAGGGCACACCCAGGCGGTCCAGCAGGTCGTAACAGCGCAGTTCTTTCTCCAAACGTCCGGTCGTATCCGCCGGGCGGCCGTTTTGCAGTTTCATAGTAAGTACCTCTCTTTTGGCGGGCCGATGCAAGCATCGGCCCCTACAGGGTTTGCAGCGTACTTAGCACCCAAACAGCTCCGCCGTCTTCTTCATCCTTTCGGCAATTTTTACGCCAAAGGGGCAGCGGATCTCGCAGGCATGGCAGTCGATGCAGGCCGAGGCGGTCTTTTCCAGCAGTTCGTAGTGACTCTGCACAGTAGCAGGCACTTCGGGCTGCATGGTGGCCAGGTCGTAGAACTTGTTGATCATCGCAATGTCCAGGTTGGCCACGCAGGGCTTGCAGTGGCCGCAGTAGGTACACTGGCCGCGGTAGGCGTGAGCCGGGGCGTTGGCCAGCACCGAAGCATAGTCCTTCTCTTTGTCTTGCCCAATCTGCGGGTTTTCATAAGGTTTGCCTCCTGCTTATTTGCGTTGCTCTGTTTATTTGCTCTCGATTTTATGCTCTGCCTTCCATGGCGTGGACCAGTTCCACCACAAGCTCATGGGTGGGCACGGGGATATTGTGGCGGTGCCCGGCCTCCACGACCGCGCCGTTGATGACGTCCACCTCGGTGCGGCGGCCTGCCTTCAGGTCGGCGTAGATGCTGGTGAAGCCGTCAGGCGCCTTTTGCAGGTGCAGCCGGATGCGGGCGATCTGCTCCTCAGCGTCGAAAGGGTAGCCGTCGGCGGTGGCGGCGGCGCACAGCTCACGGATGAGCTTCTCGGCCAGCGTCCAGGCGTGGGCGTCCTGCTCGACGTAGCCCTGGGCCACCTGCAAAATGCCGGACAGCACGCTGGAGGATGCGTTGATCATCAGCTTATCCCAGATCATGCCCTGCACCTGGCTGCAGACTTCGCAGGGGAAACCGCAGCCCGCGAACATCTCGGCCAGCGGGGCAAAGCGGCTGCTGTCGCCGGTGACGGCACCCAAAAACGTTTTGCCCAGGCCGCTGTGACAGACGGCGGTCTCGCCCAACTTATAACTGCCCTGCTGGGTGGTGCCGATGACGATCTGCTCACGGGCGGCGAAACGGCTCAGCAAGGTTTCGTGGCCCATACCGTTTTGCAGGGTCATCAGGATGGTGTCGGGACCGATGAGGGCCTTGTTTTGGGTCAGCGCGGCCTCGGAGACGCTGGCCTTGACCTGCACGATGACCAGGTCGACAGGGGAGAGGCCGGTGGTGTCGGCAGTAGCATGGGGGCGGTAGATGCGCTCGCTGCCGTCCGTCTCGCGGATAGTAACGCCATTTTCGGTAATGGACTGCATTTTGGCGGGGTTGGTGCCCACCAGGGTAACATCATGGTGTTGGGACAGGTAGCTGCCGAACAGCAGCCCCATCGCGCCGGGACCAATGACTGCGATTTTCATTTACGTTGCTCCTTTGTTGTGGTTTTCTATTGTTTCTATTATACAAAGGTACGGCACAGTTTGGCAAGAAGTGTTAAAATTTGCGTTATTTACTTGACTTTATCAAGTAACGGGTATATACTTGAAACCGTCAAGTACGGAGGTTGTTCCCATGTACCACAAAACTTTATCCTATTACTCCACCATTTTTTACCGCAGCTTTGCCGCGTTTACCGGCGAGCAGCTGCAAGCCGTAGGGCTCAACTTTGGGCTGCTGTTCTTCATTATTTACGTAGGCAAGCACCCGGGCTGTTCACCGTCAGAGCTTACTAAGGCCCTGTACCTGGACTGGGGCTACAGCCAGCGCAGCCTGAACAAACTGGCTAAGGATGGCTTTCTCTCCAAGGAAAAACACGGCCGCAGCTATACCCTGACCCTGACCGATAGGGGACAGCAGGCTTTCGTTATCAGCCACCAAGTGTTTTTCACCTGGGACGATACCCGCCTAGCCAACCTGAACGATACCGAAAAAGGCCAGCTGCTGGCCCTTTTACAAAAAGCAGCAGAAGGGATGCCCGAACATGTATGAAACTATTTTTAGCCCCGTGAACTACGGTGGCCTGGAACTGAAAAACCGCATTATCTTTGCCCCCACCACCTTCGGCCTGTCGGACGAAGAATACTTTGCCAAGATCCGCGCCATTGCAGCAGGCGGCTGCGCCATGATCATTGTGGGGGATGTGCCGGTGAGCAAAAGCCGGTTTGAAAAGTCTCTGTTTGACAAAAAGGGCTTTGCCTGGTACCAGAGCCTGGCGGAGATCATCCATAGCTGCGGCTGCAAGCTCTGCGCCCAGCTGCACCAGTCAGACTCCAACATGGCAGCCATGCTCAAATATGTGCCGGGCGTTCTGACGAAGAAAATCACGATGCAGCAGCTGCGCACCCTGCTCAACGAGGAAGTGGCCCCTTATATCACCAATCTGCCGCAGCGCAAGATCGATAAGATCATCTACGGCTTTGGCGAGGCCGCCGAGCTGGCGGTAAAAGCCGGGTTCGACATGGTGCAGATCCACGGCGACCGTATGTGCGGCAGTTTCAGCTCCAGCGTGTTCAACCACCGCACCGATGCCTACGGCGGCAGCGCCGAAAACCGCGCCCGCTTTGCCGTTGAAGCTGTGCGCGCCGTGCGCAGCCGTTTGCCGGAGCTGCCCATCGACTACAAACTGGCTGTCCGGCAGGAGGACCCCCACTACGGCAATGCCGGTGTACTGGAAAGCGAACTGGGTATCTTTGTACCGCTGCTGGTGGAGGCCGGTGTGACCAGCTTCCACGTTACCCTGGCCAACCATTCCAGCTTGGAGGATACTATCCCGCCCGCCAATCATCCCTATTTTAAGGGGGAGGGTTGCTTCCTGAAGTTCTGCGATGAGGTGCGCCAATATACCGACAAACCTATCACCGGCGTGGGCGGCCTGACCAACCCTGATTTTGTGGAAGCCCAGCTGGCCAGCGGCCGCATCACCTGCGCCGCCATGAGCCGCCAACTGCTGGCCGACCCTGCTTGGCCCAGCAAGGTTGCTGCCGGGCAGGTTCAGGCTATCCACCGCTGTGTGCGCTGCAATAAAAAGTGCCTGGGCGGTCTGCAGCAGCACCAGGGCACCCACTGCATTTACGAGAAAACAGGTGCGTAAACTTAAGGCAACACCGCACAATTCCCGCCTTACGGCTTAAGCACCGCTCCGGCGGC
>ERZ1034976.1344-NODE-1344-length-19182-cov-4.487426_pt1 | contig 19182 bp, 20 predicted proteins | sample MGYA00520623_ERZ1034976 | MGnify/ENA primary metagenome ERZ1034976 (study PRJEB33766, sample SAMN09781774) | gut metagenome | biome: gut microbiome | host: Homo sapiens | place: Madagascar | study: EMG produced TPA metagenomics assembly of the PRJNA485056 data... | reverse complement strand
TTTATTGGAAGCAATTTGTTAATTTTTTTCTTTTTGCTTCCCCTAAAGTTCTTCTTCCACCTTTTCTATCAGTGCATTGAACTTTTTATAATGCATGGGTGGGATATTGTGTGCTGCTTTCTTCCAAATCTCACTATGACAGTGGGGATTTCGTTTTGCCATTTCCTCCACACTTCCTATCACCTCTGCCTGTTCCTTTTCTCCGGCAAGCGCATAAATCGGAATGGAAACCTGTTCAAACCCTTTTACACTCTCCAAAATGATGCCGTTATCAACCGAATTGTGCACGGTCTCTATCTTTACCTGCTGCATTTGCTCCACAAATTCTTTACGTTGTGCCTTTGGCAGACCATTTATCAGCCCTATCAGATTACAAAGCCCTCTTTTCTTAAAAGAAGCAAATTGCTTCTCATTCTGTTCCATGACAAACCGTAGCATATCGTCATTTTTTATCAGCCAGGGGCTCACGATAATCGCAGCCTTAAAAAGTTCTTCGTGCTCTGCCACTAACTTAAACGCAATTTGTGCACCCAGAGAAAACCCTACCAGTAGCACTTTCCGGTTTAAGCCTGCAATATAGGAAACCAATTCCGTTATCTGGCTGTCCGTATCAAATATTTTGTCCGCTTCTTTTCCATATCCCATCAGATGAGGGACAATCAGATGATATTTTTCAGCCAGAACGTACTGTCTGCCAAAAGAATGGACAAAGTTTGCCCCATGCAGCATGACAATTATCTCATTGTTGTCCGTTCCATATTCTTCTACATACATAATAAAAATTCTCCTTTTTCCTCTTCTGGCTCTTTCCCTGTATTATTATGTAAACGTGCCTGTTTATAAATATATCACTCTTTTTTAGGCAACAAAATTTCTATCAGGTGCTTATCCAGCATCAGTGTGCGGTTCCAGGGATTTAAGATGACACCTTGAATGTCCGGCACTGTAAGTGCCGTCTGAAACAGCTTTCCCATGTCCGTCAGAAAGGTGGATTTCACGCTGTCCGCACCTTTCAGTTCTTCTTCAAAGCCGGTAAATGCGATCCACCAGCCCTCCCCGTCCGAGGTTTTTACCACCCTTACATTCATTTGCGCCTGAGTCAGGGACGGCTCAACCGCCACGATAAACTGTCCGCCTTCCTGCACCCGGTGCCGTATTACGGTAAGCGTATGGGCAAGCTGCTCCGGTGTTGCCTCTTTTTGCAACACAGCAATGGCTTCTTCTATTTTTTCGTTGCCCTTAAGCCCTTCGTCCTGATATTTCTCTGCCATGATTTATCCTCCAAAATGCTCTTTCTGTTCTTTCATAACCCAGGCAAAGGCTTTCGCCGTCCTCATTTCCGGCTCCTTAAAATGATTTCCCGCATTCCATTCCAGCGTGCATACTGTTCCCTGCCCGGCAAGATACGCATGCGCCTTGCGGATGCAGTCGCCGACCGTGCACATAACCGGATTTTTCGTTTTTTCTTCCCTGTCTCCAAGGCTTAAGTACACCGCCTTGCTCCTGATTTCATGCTCTTTCATATAAGGAAGAAATCCCGGGAACCACATGGATGGAGAAGCTGCAGCGGTTCCTGCAAACACTCCGGTCTGATACGATGCCCATAGGGCAAAAAGTCCTGCAAGGGAATACCCGCCGATGTAATATTTCCGTTCTTTATCCAGGCATAGCTGTAAAATCACATCCAGTGTATGCGCAGCCCCGTCACCAAACGCTTCGTTTCCGAAAACCGCCGGTGCCTGCCAGGGTGACAAATCGGCATTCCAGTTATCCACTTTTACCGCAAACAATCCGAAATCCATTTTTGTCAACCGCTTAATGGCTACTGCTTCCTCTTCCATCAGATTGATGTCATGGTCGCCCACCGGCTGAATTAAGATGACGGATGCTTCTTCCTTTCCATACTTGTATACCGTCATTGTTATTTCCTTTTCCTAATATATGACCTGTTTGTATTACAAAAAATGTTACTGGCAGTAAAATCCTATATATCCATTTTCTTTTGAAACCAGAATTCCCCACATGCGTTCATGATTCCAGTCATTATTATTGTAAAGCTCATAATCTACTGCTGTTTCAGAGAATTCACCCAGATAATTGTCAAATACCTTTTTATCGTAGGACTCCTCCGACCGGTTTCTCACATGTGCTTCTTCCTTGTACTTAGCCACAATCGAATTTATGTACTCTTCCGATGCCTTGAATCCCAGAAATTCATAACCGCTTCCCTGCATCATTGACGGACATACCACCCACGTTACATCCGTTGCTTCCTCCGGTATCGCATCCGGAAAAAAGAAATATGCCTCCCTGTATTCTTCCTTTAATTTCTTAATATCGGATTTGTATTCATAAAGCATATGCCGTGGAAATAAAGGTGCAAAGAAGGCACCTACATAATAAACCATACAGGATCCCAAAAGTGCCGCAATGAGTATCTTTCCCCCGGAAGGAACCTTATCCTGCTGTTTCCCTTTGTTTTTCCAATAAATACACATAGCTGTCATCAGCACCATAAACAATGCGGTCACAATATTCTGAAAACGCGGATGCAGAATACTGAAAATGCCAAGCAGCATGGTCGCTACCCCAAATATCCACACATATACATTCAATACTTTTATTTTTTTCAATTCCCCTGTTCCTCCCCAATTTTTTTAAATAAATAGGTAACAAAATCAAAACAAATCCAGCATATTGTCCAGATAGATGCTTTCCCTGACATGTATCCGGTACTCTGGTCTGGTCAGGTAATACAGTAAAAATTCCAGTACCAGTGCACTGCCCAGTCCTCTGCCCTCGATTTTAAACTGTGAAAAGCCCATGGGCAGATAAACGTTTGTAATATCCCCGGTGCCGATAAAGCCCGGATTTTCCATGGCTTTGGAAAAACGATACCCTTCTCCTGCATCCGGTGCGCTGCAGTAATGTTCTACATCTTCGCCGAGGCTTTTGCGGCTGACCGCTTCGTAGCAGTTTTTTCTGTCTTTGCATCCGAAAAAGCAGCATTCGTTGCAAAGAAATTCTACCTTGTCCTTTTGCTGCCCTGACAAATTGTCCCATTTATCAAATGCCTTATTCAGGCGGAAATCCGGCACCACATAACGGAATTCTTTTCTTTTCAGTTCTTCCGTAAGCTCTGAAAAATCCGTCAGCACTTTCGTGGTGGAGGACACCAGATACAGCCCCGGATAATGCTCCTGTAAATAGTCCGCCAGCAAATCGGAATGCACAATGACACCGTTTGCCGGCTCCCTGCTTTCCCCGAACATAGTGCAAAGCTCATTGCATTTTTTATCCGAAAGGTGCTCCTTTTGAAGCAAAGAATTGCTGAAGGTCAGCCGGGCGGAAATCCCATATTCCCGCATCAGAGCAAGCACCTCTTCGGGACGGTTATCGCCAAAGCCGACCCGTCCGCCGCCCCACAGACAATCCGCCGGTGCCCCGTATACGGAACCGATATCGCACCAGTCATAAAAATATTCCCGGTGTTCCCGGAACAGGGGCAAAAACAAACGGTACAACTCATAAAATTCAAACAGACCGGGAAGATGGTAATACGCCGTATTCTTTTTTTCTGTATTCATCCCGCTTTCTCCCATCTCCGCGTCTTACCGGTGCACATACATTCTTGACCGCTCCGTATCTTACCGGTGTATATACATCCTCGTCTGCTCCGCTTCGCCGTCTCCCTGCACCATACATAGAAACTCCCAGCCGTATCTTTCGTAAAATCCGGTGTGATCCGTTATCAGATACACCGGCGAAATACCTTTGACCCGCAAATCTTCCACTGCCATATGCAAAAGCCGCCCTGCAATTCCTCTTCCCCGGTAAGCTTCTTCCGTGTAGACCGCACATATATTGGGCGTAAGGTCTTTTCTGTCATGAAAATCATTGGCAATGACGCCAAGTCCCGCCACTATTTTTTCATTCTCCAGACACAGATACCAGCCGTATTCCGTTTCCTTTGAAAGATACGCCTCCATGCACTCCCGGTAAGCTTCCATAGGCACAAACCATTTGCTATGAAACCATTCTGACGCTTTTTCCGCAATCTCCGGCTTCTCCCGCAAGGTCACAAACTGTGGAAAACACATCTCATAATAAAAGCATTTGTGCCGTTTTCCTCTGTATTCCTCTTCTTCCACTTCATTTGTAAGATACATTCCGGCTTTTTCCATCACCTTTCGGCTGGCGGTGTTTTCCTCAAAAAAACCCGCCATCACCTTCTGAAATCCCATTTCCTGCAGTTCTTTCAAGACAGTCTTCACCGCTTCGGTGGCATAACCGTGCCCTTGATACTTTGGATGAATGACATAGCCTATTTCAATGGCATCCTCTTCTGTCCCACAGTCATTCACAAACCCTATCATGCGGTTGTCCAAATAAATACCATACTCTAAATGAGCCGTATCCTCTATACGGCTGAACAAAATCAGCTTATCCACCAGAGAATATACCTGCTCCCTGTTTTCAAAATCGGGAACCATAAAGGTCTTCGTAATTTCTTCGTTGGTAAGAAGCTCCGCCAACTGTTCTCTGTCTGCTGCGGAATAGGGCTTAATGGTAAGCCTTTCAGTATGAACCAACGGTTTCTTTTTTATGGATATATTCATCGTTCTCTCTCCATATAGAATATTAGAGGAGTCTAAAGCTCCATTGTTCTGCACTTGTTCAAAAAGCACATCTCCTTATCATAAATTTTTATCAGATAATTTCTTCTGCCTTTCTGTCAGTATGTCACAGATATGGCGAAAACGCAATATTTTCTAGTGTTGAAAGCATTACCTTATGTACCGGGGCTCGTTGCTATTCATTTTAAAATCCTCTTTTCTTCAGATCTGCCACAAGCTGCACATAAAATTCACGCACATCAAAACCCGGGATGTTTTCCCTGTTCAGATCTATCATATCCGCATGGGATATTCCTCTTTTCCCTTTCACCGTCAAAAACTGATATTGTTGTCCCCACCGGAAGGATTCCTCTCCCACAAGACCATCGTTTGGTCCGTCAAAGTGTTTTACAAGATAATAGGTAAAATTGAGCGGAAATCTACCGGATGTGGGCCGGTTCAGCTTAGAGCCCACGGACTGGTAATACAGATTGGGATTATCCTTTACTTCTTCATTCAACCTGGTGCAGTTTGTAAAGGTAAGGTCATGGACTGCAGCCAGAAAATCCGGGTTCTGATCTCCTAATTTTGCTGCACCGGTATTGTACAGATTTTCTACCGCATGCTGCTGTTTTTCCGGTATTTTCGTAAGCAGATAATCTGCAAACAGACACCCTCTGTGAGGAGTGTTGATTGTCGTAAGCGATGCCACACAGGGGGCAATATCCGTAAGGGCGATAGCTGTTCGCATGTCCAGTCCTCCTTTGGAATGGGCTATTACGTTCACCTTTTCACAGCCGGTTTCTGTGACAATCTGATGAATGCGGGCTGCCAGCTCTTTTGCACTGTCCTTTACCGCCGCCGCACTGTTATGGTTTCCATAGTAAATCACAGCGCCGTTTGCCTGCAGTTCCGCCGGTATCCTTCCCCAATAATTCAAATGTTCAAAATCCCGGAAGAACACACCATGCACCATCAAAATCGGATACCTGGTATGACACACCTCCTGATTTTTTCTCTGTTCATTTCTTCTGCTTCGTGTCTTTTCCAGTTTTACCTCATCACCCACGGTTTTAATGATAATATGCAGCATAACAAGATGGGCTATGGGAATCCACCCACACACGATTCCCAACACTCTCCACCGGATGCCAAGCTGCTCCGATGTCAGGTACACCATAATAATGCCTGTCCAAAAAATAATATTTTCTACCAGAATGACAATTCCTAGCCGTAAAAGCCAGTAGACCGGTTCCTTTCCAATTCCCGCCGGTCCCCGGAACCATTTTTCATAGCAGCCAAAGTAACCTAACAATAAATATACGGATGCCAATACCGTTGTTCCGCAAAACAGCTGTAACATACGCCTTCCTAAACCGCAAATTTTGATTCTCATTCCAAATTCTCCCGTTTTTACAATCTCTTTTCCAGTAAAACCAGATTCACATGGCGAATGCCGTTAACCGGTCTCCGTATGCATTTACTTCATCATTTCCGGAATAAATTTCTGAACACATTCATTCCAGAATTTCATATCATGAACCCCGGGCCACTCCAGATAGGTATGCTTTACACCCCGTCCGGTTAAAAAATTATGCATTTTTCTGTTCGGCTCCAACAGAAAATCTTCTGTTCCGCATGCCATATAAATTTCCGGCATGGTCAGTTTTCCCTCACCGGCTAATATTTTTCGTACCAGAGTTTCCGGCACATTCTCGCTTTCCATCACTTTTTCCGGATTTCCGAAGCACTCTCTGTAGTATTCATAATTAGCAATATCATTCCGGTATCCCGGCTTCATATCCGCAACCTCATACTGCACAAAAGCGGAACTGAATGCTGCGGTCTTACTGAACACATCCGGATAAGCCAATGCTGTGTGCAGGGAGCCGAAGCCTCCCATACTAAGTCCCATGATATAGGTATTTTCCCGCTCTTTCGCCAGCCCGAAAGTATTCCGTACAAACTCCACCAGTTCTTCTCCTACGAAGGATTGATACGCATGCCCTGTGGAAATTCCATTCAGCCAGAAGCTGTTTTCACCGTTCGGGCAAATAACCGCAAAATTATATTGTTTAATCAAATCTTCCGGTATCCAGCAATCCCCTTTCCCCGTATAGCCATGCAGTAAAAATAAGGTTTTCATTTTCTTTTTAGGATAATTTTCTCTGGAAAAAGGTGTGTTTTCATCCATCCGGCAGTCAGTAGGAATGACCATCTTAAAAGAAACCTCTCTGTGTAAACAATTAGAATACATTTCAATGCTTAAATTTGCCATAAGAACCATTCTCCTTCCTTTTCATTGAACATTTCTGCCTGTTTCTAAAAATTTATCCGCACAATCCTCATCTGCATGTAGCCGTCTCCCACTTTGGCAAGGAAACGGAAAAAGCCGCTGACTGACGGTGTTTTCAAATCATAGTATCCCAGCATATAGCCTTTCGCGGAAATCTCCGTTTCGGGAAGCCAGGCTTTCAAATCCGTGTCCAGATTGTTTATGTAAAAATACCGGTCGATATCGGTAATGCCTGCCGCCTTTACCCAGGTTTTGAGCATCAGCTTTACCGCTTTTTTATTGGCTGTATCAAAACAGAGCCTTCCGCCCTTAAACCGTTCCGCCATGGCATTGAACAGCTTTTGAATATCCGAAGAAAGGAAATAATAGAAAACACCGGCAGCGAAAAAGACCACACCCTTGCTATCATCAATGGCATCGAACCACGCCGTGTCATTTAAGTCCGCTCCGATATTGGTCACATTTTCCGCAGGCGGTATCAGTTCGTTTCGTACCGCTATCACATCCGGTCTGTCAATATTGTATATTTTGCATCCCTCTCCTGCATTATTTTCCGCAGTGCAGTCCAGACCGCAGCCTAAGTTTACCACGGCGCAGGCAGGATGTTCCTTGCAGTAGTTTCTGACTTCAATGCCCAAATCCGTATATCTGGCAGCCGCCTCCAGATAACCGAAACGGAAGCCCACGTTCTGTTTCTTTGCTTCCAGCGCCGAAAAATCATAATCCAGCTTTTCCATTATCTGTGCCGCCATCGGGTCGTTGTAAATTTCAGGATAGATTTCAGAGCAGTACTTTCTGCCCCATAAGGGTATCACCAATGTTTCCTGAACGGTATTTGGCTCAATATGCATCTTTTCTGTATTCATGTTTTATCCTCTCCGGTTCGATTTTCCAAACCATTTTAAATTTTGGTTAGATTGTGCTAACCGTCGTTTCATTATAGCATATTTCCGGCGAACTTCAAATAACTTTGCCTAACTATGTACCGCTCGGTGCTCTGCATTTGCTTGTCAGGCGGTACTTATCCGATATTCAATCTATTTTGTTTCAGGAATTTCAATCACCGCTATATCGCATGCCATCCGTCCCTCCACAATATGATAGGTGACGTCTGTGTAACCCATTTTCTGAAAGAACCCGCGGTACGTGTTTTCGTCAAACTGCTGCTTGAAATTGGCGCCCAGTTTTTCCAGAAAACGGACGGCTGCTTTGTTGGTGCTCTTGGTAGCGTTAATATAGGTGGGAATAATCAGTCTGCCTCCCGGCTTGCAGACACGTGTAAGCTCCTGCAATGCGGCTTCCGGGTCCGGCAGAAGATGGATAACATTTCCCGCCACCACCTTATCAAAAGAATTGTCCGCATATTTTAGCTTCGTAATATCTGCCTTTGCCAGCCGTACATTCGGAAAGGAGGAAAGCTTCTTCTTTGTCTGCCTAAGCATGCCCACCGAATAATCCGTGGCAACCAGTCTTTTTGCTTTCTTTGCAATGTATATACTGATAGCGCCGGTTCCGCAGGCGCATTCCAGAACCTTATCGTTTATATTTATCAGCTTTGCCACCTGAATGCCCGTCTCCCGGTATACCTTTTTGTTATATAGGTTTTCAAATAAATCATACACGCCTGCAACTTTGTCCCAAAACATAGGTTTTCCCCTTTCTTCCCTAAGAAGTTCTTTCCTGTTATACAAAAAGGCGCAAACTAATGTCTTCATCAATTTGCACCCTCTCTTCCTATAATTCGATGACCGGTGACAGGGCATCCCTGGCTGCCACATAAATGGGGAAATCGTCCGCCTTGTACCGGCTCTCTCCCATGGTGATTTCCATACGCACTGCTTCATGCGCCAGTTCCGGCATATTATTTTCCTTGCTCAGATGTCCCAGCATAATGGCATGTATTTTGTCATTCAGCACCCTGTCCAAAAGCCTGCCGGCATTTTCGTTGGAAAGGTGTCCCCTGTTTCCTAAAATTCTCTGCTTCAGATAATAGGGATACGGTCCCACCTGCAGCATGTTCACGTCATGGTTTGCCTCCAAAAGGAGAGCATCCAGACCGGTAAGACACGCCACCGTATAATCGTCAAACGTTCCAAGGTCCGTACACACGGCTACCTTTTTGTCTCCGTAACCCACACGATACCCCACCGGTTCCGCCGCATCATGGGAAATTTTCATGGGCCATACCTTCAGATCCTTAATAATCATCTGGCTGTCCGCTTCTATTTCCTGAAAAAGGGACGGGTCGGGAATGTTTTTCTGCCTGCCGTTTACAATAGCTTTAATGGTTCCTCTTGTAGCAAAAAGGGGAATGCTGTATTTTTTGCACAGCACCGCCAGTCCCGCTATATGGTCGGAATGTTCATGGGTAATCAGAACGCCGTCTATATCCCTCCCCGTCAGTTCCAGTTGTGCCAGTCCCGTTTCGATTTTCCGGGCGCTGATGCCTGCGTCAATTAAAAGGTGCGTGGTATCGGAGCCAACGTAAATACAGTTTCCGCTGCTTCCGCTGGCTATACTGCAAAATCTCATTTCTTTAGTCCTTCCATCGGATGTCAATCACATCGCCGTCAAATATTTCTTTCAGATACTCTGCGGACTGTCCGTTCAGCAGAGTTTCAATGCCGGATCCCCTGGGATGCTTCAAATCAAAATCTATGTAGTCGAACACATCCACGTAGACATAGCTTGCCTTGCCGTGCAGGGTAATGGGGCTGCCGTTTACCACTACATGTACATCATGGATAACCGGTTCCGGAGCAGGTTCTTCCTCCGGCTGCTCCGCAGCTTCATCCGCAATGCCGTCAGCAGGAGTTTTCTCTGCCAGGTCCGCTGTACCGTCGGCTTTGGATTGCTCCACTGTATCTGCCTGTGCCGCTGCCGGTGCGGTGTTTCCGCCGCCCGCCTGCGTTTCGGCAGACTGTTCGCTCTGTTCTGTCACATTTTTTTCAGGTATTGCGTCCTCCCCTGTTTGGGACTCGCCTGTTGACTCTGCAGTTTCATCCGGCAGTACCTCCCAGGTATCGGGCATATCTCCCGCATTCGCTATCTGTGGGGAGAAGTTCTCATACTCTCCCGCATCTGCTATCTGTAAGGAGAAGTTCTCATACACCTTGTCCGAAAGAGAAGCCGGTGCGTTGTTTAAGAGAACCCGTTTGCCGTCCAGCGACAAATCAAGCAGTTCCTTTACTTGTTCCACGGTGTAATAAGCCTGCATCTCAATTTTATCGCCATTCTTTATGTCGTAAAATTCGGACTGCATTTCACCGTTTACCATGGCAAACTTCGGAAGCGTCACTTCCTTGTCGTTTACCTTGATAGTAAGGGACTGGCGGTACTCCGGCAGTGCGCCGATTTTCAGCTTTGCCGCTTCCCCCGCCGTGGAAGGCATAATGACAATCACATCGTTTGCCTTGATGGGCGTGTGAATATCCGCCGGCATGCCGTTTACCATGATAATGGCAGACTCTCCCGGCTGTCCTCTCCTGATGCGTTTTTTCCCGTCCACCGTAAAATCCAGTTCAGCGCCCCGTCTGGGGAACAGACCCTCATTGGGGAAATCCGCCTGCATGGCGGCATCCACAACCGAAAGCTTGCCATTGTCGTAAATCTTGATGTTTTCCTCATTAAAGGTCACATAAATGATATTATTATGCTGCTCGTAGTAGCTTAAGCAGATACCCACCGGTGTTACCAGTAAGGAGTCCTTCTGCACATACTCCGGGAAATCCACAAAGCCCATGACATCGCCGCCGCGGACAGCCACTCTTTCCTTTACAATGCCCAGTTCTTCCGAAAGCTTCTTCGTATAGCCGGGAATTTTACCGCCTCCGCCTACCACAAACACAGCGCTGACCGGCTTATCACCGTTCAGTTCCATAATGCATTCCGCAACCGGCTTTGTCATAGCCTCAATCTGCGGCTCCATCACCTCTAACAACTCTTTGGAGGAAATGGTCTGGGGGAGTCCCATGATATCCGTAAAGCTGATTTCTTCTTTATCCTCAATCTGGCGCTTGATTTCCTCTGCCGCATTGAAATCCACCAGACAGTGCCTGGCAATGGTTTCCGTCAGGCTGTCTCCGGCAATGGGTATCATACCGTACGCCGTAATAGCTCCGTCCTTGGTTATGGAAATATCAGAGGTACCGGCGCCTACATCCACCAGTGCAATATTAAGCATACGGAATTTTTCGGGAATAGCCACCTGAATGGCGGCAATAGGCTCCAGTGTCAGATTAACTGCCGTCAAACCTGCCAGCTCTACTGCCTTATACAGGCCATCCACAACGTCCTCGGGCAGGAAAGTCACAATCATATCCGCGCCGATGTTTCCGGCTTTATGCTCTTCCGGATTTAAAATCTGATAGCCGTTCATGTAGTAGCGGATAACGGAATATCCTACGCAGAAAAACTTCAGTCCCGTATGATTGTCCTTGGAAAATTCCTCGTACGCCTGCTCCACGCCCTTGGCGGAAAGCACATACATGTCGTCGCGTTCCACCGTCCTGTCCTCTTCAAATGCCGTTTCCACATGAATGGTCACGGTACGGAGCACACGGCCTGCGGCTGCAATGCAGACATCCTTTAACGGAAATCCCAGTTCCTTCTCCAGCGTTTCCTTTACTTCTTTAATGGTGCTGCCGACCTTGCGGATATCATGGATTTGTCCGTCCAGCATAGCACGGGTTTCATGCTCCTTTGCGCATTCCGCCTTTACGATAAACCTCTCGCCGTCCCGGTATCCCACGGTCCCCACAATGCTTCTGGTACCGATGTCCAGACCGAACACCATCTGTGCTTTTTCTTTTTGCGTTATCGTCGCTTTTTTCCTGCTTACTCCTGCCACGTATATGCCTCCAGTCTGTTCTTTATCTGCTCACAGGCTGCGCCTAAGCTGTCACTGTTGTCAATCACAAAATCACTGTTCTTACGGTACTGCTCCTCCGTAAGCTGGTTGCCCATAATTCCCGTGATCTTTTCATCACTGTAACCTCTGTTTACCTTCAGTCTCCGCCTTCTTACCTCCGGGGATGCATAAACATACCACATCTCATCCACAAAATCCTTATAACCGTTCTCAATCAGAAGCGCCGCCTCGATAAAGAAAAGCTCTGTTTTTCCCTCCTCGGCCGCCTTCTTTACTTCCTGCTCCAGATACGTTCTCACTGCCGGGTGCACAATATCGTTCACCTTTTTAAGCAGGGATTTGTCCAGAAAAATCTGTGCCGCCATACGGTTTTTGTTAATCCTGCCGTCCGCATCCAGCACACCTTTTCCAAGCAGCGCCACCATTTTTACATAACAATCCTGACCCGGCGACTGAATAATGTGTGCCACCTCGTCAGCCAGACAGATTTTGCAAAGATAATGCTGTCTGATAAAAGATAGCACTTCCGTTTTTCCCGCACCGATACCGCCGGTAATACCAATCAGACGCATAAATCTACCCCCTTGTATCTTTATTTCACTTCATACCGTTTTTCACCGGTATCCTTATTTTGCTTCGTACCAGTTTTCACCGGTATGCATATCTATGGCAAGCTCCACGGCAAGATCTGCCGCCCCTTTCATGCCTTTTTCCAGAATACGTTTTACCTGCTCTTCTTCGTCTTTTGCCGTTTCAATCAGAAGTTCATCGTGTACCTGCAGCAAAAGTCTGGAGGAAAGTCCCTCCTCTTTAAGACTTTTCCACACGTTAATCATGGCAATTTTAATAATATCCGCCGCCGTTCCCTGAATGGGGGAATTCATGGCGATACGCTCTCCGAAGCTTCTCTGCATAAAATTGTTGGAAGAAAGCTCCGGAATGGGTCTGCGCCGTCCAAACAGAGTTACGGCATAACCGGTTTTCCTGGCCTCCTCCACCAGTCCGTCGATAAAATCCTTAATCTTCGGATAGGTTTCAAAATACTGCTCCATGTAGGCAGCCGCCTCTTTTTTGCTGATGCTTAAGTCCTGGCTTAAGCCAAAAGAGCTGATGCCGTAAATAATACCGAAGTTTACCGCCTTGGCGTTTCTTCTCTGCAAATCCGTTACTTCCTCAAACGGCACATGGAAAACCTGGGACGCCGTAATCCGGTGGATGTCCTCTTCTTTCCGGTAAGCGTCAATCAGCTTCTCGTCCCGGGACATATGTGCCAGTACACGGAGTTCAATCTGGGAATAGTCCGCATCCGTAAATTCATAGCCTTCCTTCGGCACAAATACTTTTCGTATCTGTCTGCCCAGTTCCATTCGCATGGGAATGTTCTGTAAATTTGGCTCCGTGGAGCTGATGCGTCCGGTAGCCGTAATGGTCTGGTTAAAGCTTGTATGAATTCTGCCGTCCTCTTTGATGCAGGAAGCCAGTCCGTCCGCATAGGTGGATTTTAATTTGGCAAGCCCTCTGTACTCTAAAATGTCCGCCACAATCGGATAATCCGGCGCCATTTTTTCCAGTACATCCGCCGCTGTGGAATAACCGGTTTTCGTCTTCTTTCCGCCTGGCAGATGCATTTCTTCAAATAAAATCTCCCCTAATTGCTTGGGAGAATTTAAGTTAAATTCTTTTCCCGCTTCTTCGTAAATTTTCGTTTCCAGCTCGGTAATTCTGCCGGACAGTCTCTCGCCGTATGCCTTTAATTCCTCCGGTTTTACTAAAATGCCTTCTTTTTCCATATCGTAAAGAACCAGGGAAAGGGGCATTTCTATTTCCCGGAACAAAGAAAGCATTCCGGTTTCGGAAAGCTTCTGTGCAAGCACTTCTTTTGCCGTAAATGCCACATAGGCACCATAGCAGGCATACTCCGTCACCTTCGCCGGATTTTCCGTATAAACGGCTTCCTCCGTTTTTTTGCCGAACACTTCCGTCCTTCCGGGTATCATGAGCCCCAGATGTTCTCCGGCAATGCTCTCCGTGTCGTAATCGTTTTTCAGCGGATTTAAAAGATATGCCGCAATCAGGATGTCAAAATAACGTTCCGTGCCATCCTTCTCCAGAATGTCATACTGCTTCTTGATATCACACACGGAAATCTCTGCCTTTTCCGACAAAGCCAGCATTCTCTCCGCTGTTTCTTCCTCCGGCATACAGTCCGTATCGATAAAATAAACGTTTTCCGCGTTGTAACACAGGGCAATACCTGTTCTTAAGCGGAAAAATCCGGCTTTTCCGGCAGTGATTGCCTCAGCAAATACCTTTTCCGCCTCCGTTTTTTCCGTTATTTTCTTGAATTTTTCCGTCAGTCCGCTTTCTGTCCTGGACTCCCCTTCATTGAAGCGTCCGAGGAAATTCTTAAAGCCCAGCCTTTTCATAAGAGCATATGCTTCTTTGGTAAAATAGCCCTCTGCCTTTGCGTTCTCATAAGAAAAGTCAAGGTCGCAGTCTGTCTTTATGGTGGCAAGTTCCCTGCTTAAATCCGCCAGATCTTTATTTGCCTGCAAAGACTCCCTTACGGATTTCTTGCCAACCTCTTCCACATGTTCATAGATGCCGTCCAGAGAACCGAACTGCTTCATCAGCTCCTGTGCTGTTTTCTCGCCTACCTTGGGCACGCCGGGAATGTTGTCCGCCGTATCGCCCATCAGGGCTTTCAGATCTATGAACCGGGTGGGTGTCACACCGTAAGCCGCTTCCACATCCTTTGCATAATAATCCTCGATTTCGGTTTTGCCGCCCTTGGTCTTGGGAATGCGGATTTTTACTTTGTCCGTGGCAATCTGTAAAAGGTCCCTGTCGCCGGAAATCAAGGACACCTGCATGCCCTGTCTTTCCGACATTCTTGCAAGGCTTCCCAAAATATCGTCCGCTTCCCAGCCGGCATGCTCCAATATGCAGATGCCCATGGCCGTCAGCATTTCCTTCATAAGGGGAACCTGCTCCCTTAACTCCGTGGGCATGGGCTTTCTGGTGCCCTTGTATGCCGCATATCTTTCATGACGGAAGGTGGGCTCACTTCTGTCAAACGCCACCGCCAGATACTCCGGCTTTTCTTCCTCCAGTATCTTAAACATAATATTTAAAAATCCGTATACCGCATTGGTATGGAGACCTTCCGCATTTGTCAGATCCGGCAATCCGTAAAACGCCCTGTTCAAGATACTGTGTCCGTCTATCAAAACTATTTTTTCACTCACAATAATACCCATGCCTTTCTAATCTGCGGACCTCCTTCTTCCGAAACCGCAGATTTTTGCCCGTCACAAGACAAAAAATACAAGCAGTGTCCCCACGGCTATGGCCGCAAGAATTTCAAAGGTAATACGCATGTAGCGGAATACCTTATGCATTCGTAATTTATGCTCTGCTCCTTCCATCCGGCGGTTGATTTCCTCTTTCAGGTCAAATGCCCTGCCGTCCTCCAGACGGGACATACCTTCGGCAATCAGTATCTGGATGGTGAGCTCTTCTTCACAATCCGGGCAGCTTTCCACATGTGCAAGAAAGCTCTCCAAATCCTTATCGCTCAATTCCCCCGCAATAAATGCCGGAATGAGCTTTTCACATTCTTTGCAATTCATACCCTGTCTGTCTTTCCTTCTTTCCGCAAACAGAAAAGTAAATCTTTTTTGAATCTTTCGCTGCTTGCGCCGATAACCCCTATACATTTTACCATACTCTAAAAAAAGATGCATCAGAAACTTTCCTTTCCTGCTTCTTTATGCTATATTTGCCTTATGAAAAAACAAAATTTATTTTTTACTTTTCTTAAAATAGGTGCTTTCACTTTTGGCGGCGGCTATGCCATGGCCGCTCTTTTGGAACATGAATTTGTAGAAAAAAAGAAGTGGATCAGCAAAGAAGAATTTATGGACATGGTTGCCATTGCCGAATCGACTCCCGGACCGGTTGCCATCAACAGCGCTACCTTTATCGGCTATAAAACGGAGGGTGTCCTTGGTGCACTGCTTGCGACAGTTGCCGTAAGTATCCCCTCTTTTGTTATTATTTATCTGATATCGCTGGTGTTTGACCGTTTTCTAAGCCTAAGCTATGTTGCCTATGCCTTCAAGGGCATCCAGGTGGGCGTGGTGTATCTGATTTTTTCCGCCGGAATAAAAATGGCAAAGGGACTGAAAAAAGACATTTTCTCCCGCCTGATTTTAGCTGCGGTCTTTCTTCTTATGACCTTTTTTACCCTGACTTCCGTTTCGTTTTCGTCCGTATTTTATATTCTGATCTGCGGATTTCTTGCCGTTGTGCTGTATCTTATACGCACAGCTTGTGGTGTTTCGCAAACACTTAAGAAAAATAAAGATGGGAAAGGGGGAAATGACTTATGATTTACCTGCAGTTGTTTTTCTCTTTTCTGATGATTGGCACGGTTTCCTTTGGCGGAGGCTACGGTATGATTTCCTTAATCCGGGAAACCGTCCTGTCTTACGGCTGGCTTTCCGAAGAAGAATTCTTGAATTTCATTGCCGTTTCCGAGTCCACTCCCGGTCCTCTTGCCGTCAATATGGCGACATTTATCGGGTCCTCCCAGGGCGGCATTTTAGGCAGCTTCTTTGCTACCGTCGGCGTGGTGATGCCTTCTTTTTTCATTATCCTGCTGATTGCGGCGCTCCTCAAAAACTTCATGAAATATGCCGACGTGCAGGCATTTCTTTCCGGCATACGCCCCTGTGTGGTGGCTATGATACTCTCCACCGCCGTTACCATGGGGCTCGGAACTCTGTTTTCCGTCCGGTCCGTCGATGACATCGGCAGCCTCCTTAATCCTGGGCTTTCTTCCGAGGCGGTATCTCCGGATTATAAGGGAATTTTTATCTTTGTATTTCTGATTGTCCTGCATGTTTTATGGAAGCACTTACGAAAGAAAACCATTTCTCCCATTCTGATGCTCTTACTGTCTGCGGGACTGGGTGTGGCAGTTTATGGGGTGCTGTAAATCAACTTATGATATGACTGAAAAAAGCAACAAAAAAGAATCCTGCATTGCAGGATTCTCCGCCGCAGTGCGATTCTGCCAGAGGGCTTTTTTGCTATATAGGGAACTTCCTATATAGCAAAAAAGTCCAGTATTTACTGGACTTTTTATGCCGGTGGCGGGACTTGAACCCGCACTGTGTTGCCACAAACAGATTTTGAGTCTGCCGCGTCTGCCATTCCGCCACACCGGCTCACTGCTTTCACAGCCGATTTATATAATACCATATTCTTTCGTCATTGACAAGAAGTTTTTTGGTAGGAAAGTAGCTGCCGGTGTAATATTCTTATTCAAAAATCTTCTTATAAATCGGGAAGCAGTCAAAGGTTGCAAAATAGTCCTTCGGAGTTTCCGCCCTGCGGATAAGCTGCACACTGCCGTCTTCTTTTAAGAGAAGCTCTGCGGATTTCAGCTTGCCGTTGTAGTTGTAACCCATGGCAAAACCGTGTGCGCCGGTATCGTGAATGGCAAGGTAATCTCCTATCTCGATTTCGGGAAGCATTCTGTCGATGGCAAATTTATCGTTGTTTTCGCAAAGAGAACCTACCACATCGTATTTGTGGTCGCAGGGTGCATTTTCTTTTCCCAAAACCGTGATGTGATGATAAGCGCCGTACATGGCGGGACGCATCAGGTTTACGGCACAGGCGTCCACACCGATGTATTCCTTGTGGGTGTGTTTCTCATGAATAGCCTTGGTAACAAGGTGTCCGTAAGGCGCCATCATGAAACGTCCGAGTTCGGTGTAAATGGCAACGTCTCCCATACCTGCGGGAACCAGCACTTCTTCGTAAACCTTTCTGACACCTTCTCCGATTACTCGGATGTCATTGGGGGCATCTTCAGGCTTGTAAGGGATGCCGATACCGCCGGAAAGGTTGATGAAGGTGATGTGTGCACCGGTTTCCTCCTTTAACTTCACCGCCAGTTCAAACAGCTCTCTGGCAAGTGTCGGATAGTAATCGTTGGTTACGGTGTTGCTGGCAAGAAATGCATGAATACCGAAGTTCTCCACGCCTTTTGCCTTTAAGATTTTATAGCCTTCAAACATCTGCTCCGTAGTAAAGCCGTATTTGGCATCGCCGGGGTTGTCCATAATACTGTTGGCAATGGAGAAATATCCGCCGGGATTATAACGACAGCTTAAGGTCTTGGGCAGATAGCCGATGGTTTTTTCCAGAAAATCAATGTGGGTAATGTCATCCAGGTTGATGGTGGCGCCGATTTTTGCCGCATACGCAAATTCTTCCGCCGGAGTGTCGTTGGAGGAAAACATAATGTCCTCTCCCGGAACGTCCATGGCATGGGAAAGCATCAGCTCTGTCATGGAAGAACAGTCGCAACCGCAGCCGTATTCTCTTAAGATGTCAATTAAGAACGGGTTAGGTGTTGCCTTTACCGCAAAAAATTCTTTGTAGCCCTTATTCCAGGAAAAGGCTTCCTTTAAGGCTTTGGCATTTTCCCGAATACCCTTTTCATCATAAATATGGAAGGGAGTTGGGTATTCCTTTACGACTTCTTCAATCAGTTCCTTTGTTACAAATGGTTTTTTCATAATGTATTGCTCCTCCGTATAAAACTTTATTTATGAATATTTTCAATCTGCCAGTCAATGGGGGTAAGACCGTTCCTCATTAAAAATTCATTGGTCTTACTGAAAGGCCGGCTTCCGAAAAATCCTCTGTAGGCAGAAAGCGGACTCGGATGAGGCGCCTCTAAAATCAGATGTTTCGGGTTGTTCAGCATGGACTTTTTCATCTGTGCCGGTTTTCCCCACAAAATAAACACAATAGGTCTGTCCTCTTCGTTTAACACCCTTATGGCAGCATCCGTAAACTCTTCCCAGCCCATGTTCCGATGGGAAAAAGCGGAATGTGCCCGGACAGTCAGCACCGTATTTAAGAGAAGCACGCCCTGCTCCGCCCACTTGGTAAGGCAGCCGTTATCCGGTATATAACAGCCGAGGTCATCATGCAGCTCCTGATAAATATTGACCAGGGAAGGGGGAATATCCACATCCGGCTTTACGGAAAAACATAAGCCGTGCGCCTGCCCGTCATTGTGATAGGGGTCCTGTCCCAATATCACCACCTTGACTTTATTGAGCGGTGTCAGATGAAACGCATTGAAAATATCGTCCGCAGGCGGAAACACCTGTGTGGTTTCGTATTCTTTTTTCACAAACCGAAATAATTTGGCATAATAAGGTTTCTTAAATTCCGGTCCCAATGCCGTGAGCCAGTCACCCGTAATCATTCCCATAACTTTTGTGCTCCTATACTCTGACCGGTGCTTCTTTGTTCCGATAATCTGTTCGTTGCATCTCTGCTCTTATAATCTGACCGGTACGCCTCTGCTT
>ERZ1034976.1343-NODE-1343-length-19190-cov-20.903214_pt1 | contig 19190 bp, 17 predicted proteins | sample MGYA00520623_ERZ1034976 | MGnify/ENA primary metagenome ERZ1034976 (study PRJEB33766, sample SAMN09781774) | gut metagenome | biome: gut microbiome | host: Homo sapiens | place: Madagascar | study: EMG produced TPA metagenomics assembly of the PRJNA485056 data... | reverse complement strand
AACCAATAGTCGTAGAGTTGCTTTGCCATCGCCTCTAAATTATCATTTATCGGCATCGTTTCTTTTTTCCTTTATATTATATAGAGACAAATACAAGCTTTTGACATGAAAGAAACAATTTTACAAGCCGTTTTGGACGGTATGCGAGCGTTTTTGACTGAAAATCAGTTGGAATTGCTGAATGATGTGACCCAAAAGGCACTATCTGAATGTGAGATTATACCAAAGGCAACAGAGGAAGAACAGCGCAATAAGGAAAACGCTGAACTTCTTGGGGCTTTTATATCCTCAAAGAAAGTAGAGGGCTGTTCTGACAAGACAATCCACTATTATAAGTCTTCCATTGAGAAGCTGATAGCGACAGTAAAGAAGAATGTATGCGACATTTCCACTAATGACATTCGCTGTTATCTCGCTGAGCAACAGGAGAAACGAGGACTTAGCAAGGTTACGATTGACAACTTGCGTCGTATTTATTCCAGTTTCTTCTCTTGGTTGGAAGATGAGGATTATATCACCAAAAGTCCTGTGCGCAGAATCCATAAGGTGCGCACGGATGCTCTGGTGAAAGAGGTGCTGACAGATGAGAATATAGAAGTGCTACGTGACAGTTGCCAAGAATTACGTGATATAGCCATGATTGACCTACTGCTTAGTACTGGTATGCGTGTGGGAGAGTTGGTAAAAATCAACCGTGAAGACATTGACTTTCATGAACGCCAGTGTGTAGTGTTTGGCAAGGGCAACAAGGAGCGTGAGGTTTATTTCAATGCAAGGACTAAAATTCACCTCAAAAAGTATTTGGAGCAACGCACAGACACGACCCCAGCCCTGTTTGTAAGTCTGCATGAACCTCACACACGGCTGACCATTAGTGGCGTGGAAGTGCGTTTGCGCCAACTCGGAAAGAAAATAAACCTCAACAAGGTTCACCCTCACAAATTCCGTAGGACATTGGCAACAATGGCTATTGACAAGGGTATGCCTATTGAGCAAGTACAGAAGATGTTGGGACACGTGAAGATTGATACAACGCTGCATTATGCTATGGTGAATCAGACAAATGTCAAGATAGCACACCGCAAATTCCTTAGTTAAGGTTTACAAATTAGTTATTCTGCTTGATTTTGAGTACCTTTGCATCACAAAATGAAAGCAAGCGGAATATGAAACTAAGTGATATTGCAGAATTTATCACAGACAAGATAAGCAGCAGTAGCATTTCTTTAGATAGCTATGTTACTACGGATTCTTTATTACAAAACAAAAGAGGTAGAGAACTGGCTCAGAATCTACCTCCAATGCAGTGTGCCCTTACCAATTATAAGAAAGGCGATGTTTTAGTAGCAAACATTCGTCCTTATTTGAAAAAGATTTGGTTTGCAGATTCAGAAGGTGGTTGTTCTTCTGATGTTCTTGTATTCAGAGCCAAGAATGGGCATTACCCTTCATTCCTTTATGCAATTCTCATGCAAGATGCTTTCTTTGATTACGCCATGTTAGGAGCAAAAGGAAGTAAAATGCCACGTGGCGACAAAAACCAAATTATGCGATATGAATTGCCGACATTCACTTCTGCGGAAGAAGAAAATATCGGCAATATAATGGTTGATATTATATCAAAAATAAATGTTAATCGTCAGATAAATGATAATTTAGAGGCGATGGCAAAGCAACTCTACGACTATTGGTTTGTGCAGTTTGACTTCCCGAACGAGGAGGGCAAGCCGTATAAATCAAGTGGTGGGGCTATGGTGTGGAATGATAAGCTGAAGCGTGAGATACCAGAGGGATGGTATGCAGAAAATATTTGTAAAATTGCTAATATATTGAGCGGCGGAACGCCAAGTAAAGCTGTTGATGAATATTGGAATAATGGAACTATCCCTTTCTTCGGCCCTACTGACTGTAATGGGAGTGTTTTCCAAATTAAGACTGCAGACCATATAACGCAAAAGGGCTTGGAACATTGTGCATCTTCTCTTTTTGAAGAGGGTATTGTTATAATAACAGCTCGTGGTTCAATCGGTAAACTTGTTATAGTGGGAACACCTATGGCTATGAATCAATCATGTTATGCTTTACAATCAAAGGAAGGAGAATATGAATACCTGTATTTTCTAACTACCCAACTAATAGATTGTTTAAAAGCTAAAGGGTCTGGGTCTGTATTTAAATCTATAATAGCATCGGACATAGAACATTCAACATTGTGTATTGCAACAGATAATGTTGTATCAGACTTCTGTAAAAAGGTGAAGCCGATGTTTGAAAAGTTAAAAGCAAACACAATAGAGATTGCTGAACTCACTAAGCAGCGAGACGAACTTCTACCCCTCTTAATGAACGGTCAAGCCACGGTAAATTATCATTTATCTGACGATTGAGTTCTATCTTTCGATCGATATTAGCGATTATCTTAGAAATACGTTTCTGTTCCTCTAAGGGTGGAATAGGAAATGCATAGTTAGCAAGTAAGTCATATGTGATTTGTGGAAAAGATCCAATTCTATTCTCAGCCCTTCGTTGGAGTATATATAGGAAGGACTGATTGGTTAAACAATAATAGAAGTAACTAGAATCTACTTTTTCATTAAATTTGCGCAGTACCATTAACTTAGTGGAAACAACAAAGTCTGAGCAATCAGAATTTGTAACTATAGCAAACCTCCTATTTGCTGGACGAATTTCACTAAAAAGAATATCATCTTTTTGTATTGTTTTCTTAAATTGACCTTTTAATTCTTTAACTGGAGTCAGCGTACCTTTACTCATAACACCATTATAAACGTCAGACGTATTGATGGCAATGAGTTTATCTTTATCAAATTTATGTGTCAAAGATATTGTTTGTACTATTTCTCCTATTCTTAGTTTTTTGTATGTTGCGTTGTTCATTTATTTCAAAATTAGAGTATTTATAATGCCAACAGCTGTAACTACGAACGTCGAAACAGCTATCCAAAGAGCTGTTCTTGCTCGTTTCTTAAACTATTAGCTTGGAGCATATTCGCATAGGCTAAATGGAATTGTTGCTTCTTGTATGTTTCCAAACCATTTTCAGTGAATGATATTTTCTGTTCCTGTGTATCAACTGAAATCAAGCATAACCATTCCATTCCGTAAATCCAATTATTGATTCCTGCACAGAAAGAATCATCGTAGGCTGCAGTAGCCCTTTTGTCAGGCCAATCGATGAAACTCTTATAGCTAACTTCTATTTTCCCATCGGCGAAGTTGTTGAAAGTGAGGCAATCAAGAATATTGGTTATAATATGGGATATGGCAGGGGTGTCATTAAGAATGGTCTTTTACTTTTTTGATAAATTCGTTATTTCAGGATTTTCGTCAATGTTTTCTGTCATGTAATGCTATACGCTAGGTCTGTTTCTAATTATGGGAGCCAATTTGTAATTTATTTCTTCTCCAACATCCCTCTTACCTCCTTATCGAAGTCAGAATCAATTCGTTGTGTCTTATTGAAAATGTCATATTCTTCTTCCGCTTTCTTCTTAGCCTGTGTCGCAGAAATTTTGCCCTTATCGGGTAGAATTTTGTAGTCGTTGAACGTTAGAAACTTGTCGACACTGGCAGCAAATTGCTTCATGTTGAAAGCATTGTACCTCTCTATCTGGTTTTCGATGTAGTCGAAATAAGAAGAAACTGCACGCTCCAGTTGTCGGATCTCCTTTTCTTGCAGATAGTTCTTGGCTATGCTGACATCTGATTTCAGAACACGCCCATCTGGTGCATTCTTCCATGTAGTCAATCCCATGTGATCTTTCGTATGGTCTGCCTTAGAGTAGATAATCTCCGCAGCAGTCTGCCCAGTGATAGCATAGTGAAAGCGGTTTTGTATCATCGCATAGAAATCATGTGTAGTCGGTGAGTTCTTGTCATAGTCGGTGCTACATTCAGCGTAGATGTCTGTTATTTGTTGCCAGATACGACGTTCACTCGCACGGATAGAACGCACACGCTCAAGCAATTCGCGGAAGTAGTCCTTACCAAACACAGCCGTTCCCTGCTTCAAACGTTCGTCGTCCATGGCAAAGCCTTTCTTGATGTACTCACTTAAAATTTTAGTGGCCCATTGACGAAATTTAGTGGCTTTGAGAGAATTAACGCGATAGCCAACCGCAATAATTGAATCAAGATGATAAAAATCCACACTATGCGTTTGCGTCTTATCTTCAATTGCGCCATGCTGAGTGGTTATTTCCATTTTGGAAACAACCACGTCTTTGATTAGTTCTCCCTCTGCAAAGATGTTCTTTAAGTGCTTGCTAATAGCAGGAACACCAACACCAAAGAGTTGTGCCATAGCCTTTTGCGTACACCAAAGTGTTTCGCCCTTTATGACTACTTGCACTTTGCCGTCCGCGTTAGGCATATTGTAAAGCAGGAATTGTATCTCATTACTCATTGCAGTTCTCCTTTCCTACATTCTCATTGAAAGTGATACTCTCCAATTGTTTCAGAATCTCTTCTTCCAATCGGTGACTTTCAGCAAATTGTGCTTTAAGTGTGCTCTTAAAGTTGTTCATTCGTTGGTTAAACTCTTCCTCTGTGATGTCCACATAGTCAATCTTTATATCGAAATACTGACCAGCAGAGAGACTGTAGCCTTTCTCTTTAATTTCATCGTAAGTGACAGCCACCGAAAAGTCATCAACAGCCTCGCAGTTGCGGAATGTGTGTACGATTTGCTCTACTTCAAAGTCGCGTAAACGGCTCTTTTTGTTATTCCCCTCTTTATATTCTTCGCCCAACTTACTGGCATCAATCAAAATTACCTTGTCAGTCTTGGCTGACTTATCGAAGAATAGCACCGAAACATTCGTACCCGTGGTGGCAAACACGTTGCTCGGCATCGACACCACACCATACACCCAATGCTCATTAACAATGCGTTGCAAAATACGTTTTTCCACACCACTCTTGGCTGTAATAAACCCTGTCGGAATGACAATAGCACCCTTTCCGTTTGGTTTCAACGAATTAAGTACATGCTGAATAAAGCAAGTGTAAATAGCCATTTTGGGTTTTGTCGGATCAACTTTCTTCACCGCATTAGGCACACCAGCCCAAAAGCGTATAGAGTCCGTTGCCAATGTTTCGCGATACTCGGGAAAGTCGAGCTTGAACGGAGGATTGCTCACAATGAAATCAAATTTCTTCAGTGTGCCGTTATCCTCCTTGTGCGAAGGTTCGGTAAGCGTGTTCCCCTGCACCACGTTTTGCAACGAAGAGGCAAAGTTGTTGAGAATGAGATTCAAACGGAGCATTTCGCTCGATTTTTCTGAAATATCCTGGCTATAGATGGTGCAACGCTCCTCACCAATCTGGTGTGCCAAAGCCATCAGCAAAGTGCCTGTACCTGCCGATGGGTCGTAGCAAGTGACTCCACGAAGATCAGCATCATCACCTACAAGCAAACGTGCCATCACTTGTGCAATAGCGCGTGGCGTATAGTATTCAGCATATTTGCCGCCACCAGCATTGTTGAAACCTTTCAGTAGGTGCTCGAAAATGCGTGAGAAGAAATCGTACTTTTCACCGAACACATCTTCAAAGTTGAACGAAGCCACATTGCGCATCAATGAACGAGCAAACTCATCGCGCTTTTGCGTGTCGGTAACGTAGTTCGTGATGGTATTAAAAATGTTCACTTTGCTCTTGCCCGAAGTCGTCACCGAAAAATTGCGAGCATTGAGGTTAGCAATGTCCACCAAAGTTTGGTCAAGTAAGGTAGAAAAGTCACCTTGACTTGATGCGTTATAAAGATGTGAGAGCGTATGTTCTGGGCGCAAGCGCGGCACAGAAGCAGGCAGATAGCTGAACAAGTCCTCCACCTCTTCGTCGGTAAAAGTGTCGTATTCAGCATCCCATTTCTCAGCATTACGCAAGCGTTCGCCATACTCTTCATCGCGTTTGGCTTCATAACCAAACTTGTCGTTGAAGAACTTATAGAGAAACATTTCAGTAACGATGCGGTATTCGCTACCCGTTCCTGCCAATCCAAAGGCATTGGTTGTACTTTTCAGCGAGTCAATCAATGCAATGGTGGCATCCGATATGTTGATGTTACTACTCATTTGTAGTTATTATTTAGCGTTAGTGTATTGTTGTAAGTACTCGGTAGTAATGAGATTGTTGATATATTTACGGTCTTTCAAGTCCGCGCGAATGTGCATGCTGCGCAATTCTTGACCGATGATTGCCAAAACATCATCCTTAAAACTCTCTTCGTTATCGAGCATGTGAATGTTGAGGAACAGACGGTGGTCAATGTCCTGTTTCATTTTACTTAGGTTCTCAGCAATCTCATACTCCTCTGCCGAGATTAAGGGGCGTTCAACGCGCTGTTTGTTGGTTTCTTCAATACGTTTGTGAATACGTACGAAACGTTCATCGCCCTTATATTTCTTTTTGAGCAGATTGTTGCGACGATTGATTTCACGAATCTTCTTCATCACCTCGTCCATATAGTCAATGCTTTCCTTTGCATCGTTCGTATCCTTGGGAACAAAACCTTTCTTGCGGAAGTATTCGCGGAACTCATCAGCCAATAGCACATACTTCTCTTCCTTCGTATCGAAGTTTGCTTCAAACTCAGCTTGTACACGTTCGCAACGATCACGGATGTCATTGACCATAATACGCAATTCTTCAGGCAAACCACGCTTGAACTCAAACTCGAGTTCAGACAAAGCTACGTTGATAATGCCCGACACATCGGCTTTGTGCTCCGTGTTATTGAGTAAGTTTAAGCGTTCAATACGGTGCGTTACTTCTGTTATCATGGTGGCAAATGCCATAGAGGGCAGTGTGCGGAGTTTCTCCTTCGTATCCTCATCACCTAATGAACGTGCTTGGTTCACAACAGCCTTTGCATCGGCCAAAGTAGTGCGCAGCTCGTAGAGTGTTTCCTTTGAGTCGATGTCGTCAAGTTGCTGACGGAACTCCTCCATATTGTCGGTAGAGAAGTTGAAAAGTAAACTTTTTACCTGTTTCACCTTTTCAGCCACTTCTTCAGGTGTTACCAACACATCTTCTGCAATGTGTTGTCCTTCAAGTGGAATTCCGTTATCGTCAGTAGTGCGATTCAGTTCGCGCAGGTAGCGGTTGTTGGTCTGCTCAAAGTTCTCTTTGATATTCACAAAGTCTACCACGTAGCCATACTTAAAGTCGCGGTAAGGGCGATTGACACGTGTAAGGGCTTGCAACAAGTCGTGTCCGTCGAGAGAACGTCCCAGATAGAGTTTCTTTAATCGTGGAGAGTCAAAACCCGTGAGTAACATTTTGTTGACTATCAGCACATCTACTTCCATTTGCTTTTTGAAGCCCTCTATGTACTCCTTTCGCTCCAATTTGTCTCCCTCATCATGAAGAATGAGTGAGGCTGTGAGTGGTTTTAACTTATTGCCGCCATAGAGCATTGGGTCATCGGCAGCCATGGGCAAGTTATTCTCTTTTTTTTCTTCTATCTGCTTGGCAAATCCGAAACGTTCTTGCCACAATCGGAACAATTCGCGTGCTTGCGGATTGGTCTTACACACAATCATAGCTCCTACCGTATCGTCATCCTGTTGCAATCTGAAACGGCGAAAGTCGGAAATAATGTAGTCGAGCAACGCATTCAAATAACTTTCGTGTTCGATGATTTTGTTGCGGTCAATGTCGCTCTTCTTTACCTCAACATTTCCTGCCAGTTGATCAAGAATGCTTTCAATCTTTTCCTTGTAAATGGTTTCTACAGGTTCACGCATCAGTTTGCACGTATAACCATCAGCAATTGATTTGTCATAGTAGTAAGTGTGGATATAATCGCCAAATACACGCCACGACTCGCGCTCTTCACGCAACAGCGGTGTACCTGTCAATGCAATCTTGATGGCATTGGTGTCAGCTTCAAGCAAATTGGCAAGGAAACTTCCTTTGGGATTGTAGCCACGGTGTGCCTCGTCAATGAAGAAGATGCGCTGCATGTGCGTGTTGTACGATTCGTCCAACTTCACCTGTGTCTTATCTTCTTTGAACTTTTGAATGTTCACCACCATTATTTCAAGTTTGCCTTCGCTGTTTTGCGTAAGGGCATTGCTGGCAATGTCATCCATCAGTTCCGTGCGACTTTTGGCATTGTGCACAACAAGACCACGGGCTGCAAATTCATCAGTGGCTTGTTCCATCAAGTCGATGCGGTCAACAATGAAGTAGAACTTTGCCACCACATTACGTTTAGCGAAATAATCGGTCAAACTGCGCACAGAGTAATAAGCCAATGCCGTTTTCCCACTACCTTGCGTGTGCCATATAATACCACTTTTCGTTCCTTTGTCCAACGTGCGGCGTATGGCATACGAGGCAAACATTTGTTGGTAGCGCATTACGTGTTTCTGTAACTCTGTGCCGATAGTGCCGTCTTCAAGTTCGACTTTACGTTCCACATAAGCAAAGCCGTATCTGAGCAAGAACAAGAAACGTTCTTTGCTCAACATGGATGTGATGATACGATTGGTAGGTGTGGTAGGTTGTTTGTTGGTCTTATATTCATTCAGATTTTTAAGTACCACACAATTGCGATGCTTCAATACTTTGTTTTCAATATCCAATGATAGGGGAAGATAGGGATATTGAGCCACAAACGATTTATCTTCCTCACGGAAAACATTGAAAAAGGCCTTCGATAAAGAAGAGCAGCAATAGAATGCGCCCTGAATGGGAACACGATTGGTGTTGTCGTACTCTTGATTGTTTGAAAAAATCATCAACTGCGTAATATTGAAGAAAGTGCGGAAACACTTCTTGCTCATACGCATATTGATACGGTCGCGCTCGGCCAATATGCCTTCATGATTATTGGGCTTTTTCACTTCAATAAAAGCCAAAGGCATACCATTTACGAAACATGTAATATCAGGACGAAACTCATCGTCCGTCTCATCATTATGGCATGTAAATTCGGTTGTAACGTGCCATTCGTTGTTGTCAGGGTTTTCAAAATCAACGAGTTTAACACCGCTATTGGCTGAGAGCAAAGCATAAAATTCGCGTCCCAAGTCGGCATTGTCTGCCATATTTACAACTTTGGAATAAAGCGTAGAAACCTCTTCGCTTGAAACCTCAGGATTTATGCGTTTTACCGACCGCAAAAAAACATCTGTTAATATGTTCGTTTTGTGGTCATACACCATTATATCGTTCTCGTCCAAGTATTGATACCCCAACTTGCACAGATGCAAAGCGGCAGGCACTTGAACTCTTGTATTCTCGTTAAAATTCCCCATATCATTTATCTTTTAATTTGCTAAGACTTATTGAAGCGTAATGTAGTGCAAAGTTAACAAAAAGTCTTATATATGAGCAGTTTACAAGAATGCTATCACATAAGCACCTCCACGCCATTTATTTCAAACACGCACGTATCACGAAGCTACTAGATTTCATTGCTATCCAGCAACTGAGAGATGTGTGCGTGTTTGAAATAAATGGTATGGAGGTGCTTATGTAGATAAATGGCTACCAATATATATTAAATGGTTGCCAAAATAGAATTTTATTTGTACATTTGCGATGTAATAATAAAACTCTAAGATTATGGTAATTGTAAGCACAAGAGACTTTCGTACCAATCAAACCAAATACTTGAATTTGGCGAAAGCAGGAGAGCACGTTGTCCTCAAATCGCGTGCAGGAAATTTCCGTATTTACCCCGAAAATTCCAATGAGGGAGCAATACAAGCTCCTCGCGACTTAATGGTTGAATTGAAGAATGCTTTGTCAGAAGTAAAGGAAGCCATCGCAGGTAAAAGAGTACTTCAATCAGCTGAAAGTTTGCTCGATGAGTTATAGTATTAAAGTGTCAGGCAGTTTCACTAAGGAAGCCAAGCGCCTTGCAAAGAAATACCCAAGTTTTAAGAAGGACTACAAGATCTTTTTGGAGAGCCTTCAAGAAAATCCATTGCAAGGTGATGAACTTATACCTGGTATTCGAAAAATTCGTATGGTCATCAAGTCAAAAGGCAAAGGGAAATCTGGTGGCGCACGTGTTATTACGTACACTGTAATTGCGGAACAGCACAATGGTATAATAGCATTACTTCTCATTTACGATAAATCTGACTTTTCAACAGTTGATGTGAGTGTCGTAAAACAGATAGTACATGATGAGGGCTACGAAACAGAGTAAAATATGACAATAGAAATAACCACTATCGAAGATGTGAAGGCTTTTGCCAAATACTTGACAAACGACCTTCATCTCAACTACCACCCTGATGATGACTTCTCGTTTTACGTGAACTACGAAACGAAAGAACCTACTTTCTCACCCGAAGAGGCAGCAAAGTACAATGCTCTCATGAATGAGTGCTTTGATGTTTGCGAAAAGGCAAATGTTGATGTTTATGATGTCATGGGAGAATATTTACAAAAAACAGTAATTGCTTAGATATAAAACACCCTTGCAAGTTTTTTGGCTTGCAAGGAAATTTTGTTACTTATCAAAAATGTCTACAACAGGAATAGTTTTTATCATGTGTTCAGTATTTTCATAACGAAAAGTGCCTATTTGACGGAATACTTTACCTTGGGGGATTGTTATTACTTGGTCATCATAATACGAGCCATTTTCTTTTGCTTGAAATAGAACGGCTTTCGTTCCGTAGTCTGCGACCGCAATAGCACTTCCATCACTATTTACTTGAATTACAGTGAACTTATTTTCAGACAATCGCTCTTGCGGATTGGAATACATAGTAATATCACCTCCGCTTCTATTGGCAGAGTTTGATATCAGACCTACGATAAATAGCAAGAAAATGCCAGAAATGACACCTGCCAAGTAAATCAAAATAGATTTTGTTCTTTGTTTCATAATTGAGTCCACTATTGAGTCCACTTGAAAAAGTCAAGAATTGAGTTCCAATTCAAAATATACTTACATTTTGTCATGCTACATTCTCAATAGAGATGTCTATAGAGATAGACATATACGATGTGATAACAGAAAATAAAGTCATTGATTTACAAAATGAAAGTTATTTTTTGAAGAACCACTTTTTCAAGTGGACTCATCTCTATAATATTTTTATCTCAGACTCTCCTGATACCACTCATAAAGCTTCTTCACGCCATCCTCTATCTCGATCTTGTGAGTCCAGCCGAGACGGTGAAGTTTATCTACGGAGATTAGTTTGCGAGGTGTGCCGTCCGGCTTGCTGGCATCGAACTCTATTTCTCCTTCGAAACCTACTGCCTTACGAACGAGTTCTGAAAGCTCTCGGATGGTCAATTCCTTGCCTGTACCAACATTGATATGACAGTTGCGGATCTCGCCGAGCGATGGAATTGCCCCACCACGTCCCTCAGAGTTGTTTCTGTCAACAGCTCCATCGACCTTCGCTCCGTAAAATACGGAAGAGTATTTCTCGATGCCGATGATGTCCTTGAAATCTACGTTAAGGAGTACATGTACGCTGGCATCAGCCATATCCTCGCTCCAAAGAAACTCACGGAGAGGCTTACCAGTGCCCCAGAGCACCACCTTATTATTGTAGATACCATAGAACTCTAGAGCCTTCAAGATGCGCTCACGCTCGTTATGGCCGTCCACGTTGCCATCACCGATAATGGCACGAAGTTTGTCGTCTGGATTGATAGGACGCTTGTTCATGTCCTCCTCGATGCTGTGCCAGTCGCCATCGTGGATGAGCTTGGCAAGATAAATCTTACGCATCATGGCTGGCATCACGTGGCTGTTCTCCAAGTGGAAGTTGTCGTTGGGACCATAGAGGTTGGTTGGCATCACAGCGATATAGTTGGTACCATACTGAAGGTTGTAGCTCTCGCACATCTTCAGTCCGGCAATCTTGGCGATGGCATATTCCTCGTTGGTATATTCCAGCGGAGAAGTAAGGAGCACATCTTCACTCATTGGCTGCGGTGCATTCTTTGGATAGATGCAGGTAGAGCCCAGGAAGAGGAGTTTCTTTACGCCATGAGAATAGGCGTTGCTGATGACGTTGCATTGCATCTTCATGTTCTGCATGATGAAGTCTGCACGATACAATGAATTCGCCATGATACCGCCCACGAAGGCTGCAGCCAATACTACTGCATCAGGCTTCTCCTCGTCAAAGAACTTCTCTACTGCATACTGGTCGGTCAAGTCGAGTTCTTTGTGAGAACGACCTACCAGATTGTTATAGCCTCTCTTCTTGAGGTTATTCCAAATAGCAGAACCCACGAGTCCGTGGTGTCCTGCAATATAAATTTTAGAATCTTTTGATAACATTGATTATTATTGTAAACTATCAACTGTTAACTGTCAACTGTTAACTATTACTTAACAATACCCTTCTCCAAGTATTCTGCAAGATTGCAGCGAACCTTCTGACCGGCATCCTCAGCAGCTACCTTAGCCATATCGCTCTCTACCATGATCTTTACGAGATCCTCGAAAGAGGTGGTGTTAGGATTCCAGTTGAGCTTGGCCTTAGCCTTTGTTGGGTCACCCCAGAGGTTCACCACGTCGGTAGGACGGTAGAAATCAGGAGAAACCTCAACGAGTGTCTTGCCGATGAGTTCCTCAGGACCCTCAACGCAGATACCCTTCTCGTTCTCTTCCTTGCCTTCCCACTTCAGTTCAATGCCGACATAATGGAAGGCTAACTGAGCGAACTCACGAACCGAGTGCTGCTTACCAGTGGCAATAACGAAATCCTCCGGCTTCTCTGCCTGAAGGATGAGCCACATACACTCAACGTAGTCCTTAGCGTAGCCCCAGTCACGGAGTGAGTCAAGATTGCCGAGATACAGCTTCTCCTGCTTGCCCTGCTTGATACGTGCGGCAGCAAGCGTAATCTTACGAGTCACGAAAGTCTCGCCTCTGCGCTCACTCTCATGGTTGAAGAGTATGCCTGAGCAGCAGAACATATCGTATGCCTCACGATACTCCTTCACAATCCAGAAACCATACTGCTTGGCAACAGCGTAAGGAGAATAAGGATGGAACGGAGTGTTCTCGTTCTGAGGAACCTCTTCTACCTTACCATAAAGTTCAGATGTTGAAGCCTGATACATGCGGCAGGTCTTCTCTAGACCGCATTGGCGGATAGCCTCCAGAATACGGAGTACACCGACAGCATCCACATCAGCGCAGTAAACTCAGGAGAGTCGAAGCTCACTTGTACATGGCTCTGTGCTGCAAGATTATAAACTTCTGTTGGTTTCACCTTATTCATCACCTGAATGATGCTCATCGAGTCACCGAGGTCGGCATAGTGAAGATGGAAGTTTGGCCGACCTTCCAAGTGAGCGATGCGCTCACGAAAGTCTGTTGATGAACGACGGATGGTGCCGTGTACTTCATAACCTTTTTCCAACAGCAATTCTGCTAAATAAGAGCCATCCTGACCAGTTATGCCTGTAATGAGGGCAACGTTTCTTTTTTCCATAAAAAGTCTATTATGTATTAGATGTTTTTAATATCAAAAATACCCAAAAATGTCTTCAGCCTGTCTCTCGTATGGCATTTTGATGTCCGCATCGCGCAGCTATAAGTAATGGGTAATCAAGGCTGCTTGATCAACGAAAGAATTTATCTTTCCTTCCTCGTCAATAGTCTCTTTACCAAACACTTGAATCTTATCTGCTCTTTTCTTGCAAAAATCAAAAAGGAAAAACTGCTTTCTTGTTGAATTTATCATTTCTTTGTATCTACTTTTGTGGAACACGAATTAATTCTGTTACTTCAACTTTTTAAAGTTGAGATATTTGTAAAAGTGTGTCCAATGGCGGTTGTGAAGTATTAGTACACTATTTGGAAATAGTTGAAGGGTTTACATTCAACTGTTCTGCGAGCCATTTGTTTGTTTTTTCTTTTCGACAAGTACGATTTTCAATCTATTTACATCTTTCATAATATTGTATTTTGTCGACAAAGATAATGAACTATTATCATTTTAGTGCTAAAATGTAATTTTTTAAACGTGGACGATACTGATTAATGTCTATATCCAAGATTATAATTTTTTTCTTTGCGAAAACATAAACAACAACTATGCAAAAAATACTCTTCACTAATATTGGTTGGATGAAACGCTACCATGGACATAGCAATTCTGACAAAATCAAAGGTGGAGGAAGTTATAACCCTGATGACAAGCACGAGGCTTTTAACTTCCAAGACGTTAACGGACATTGCTATGGCTATGTGCAACCAACCAAATGGAGTGAAATACAGAGATATACACTATCTTTGTGCAAATCAAGCCCTGCTACAGTTTTCATATGTATTTAAATTTAATTAGGCGTTAGAGCCTATTTTCCCACAAATATACGGGATTTTGGCAACATTTGCCAATAGAAAACTGAAGCGGGCTTGATTTATGTTTTGCTGTGATTCCTTTTTTATCTCGTGGGCATGTCATTAATGTTATTGGCAAGCTGCAATTGCAATTCGTTACAGAACAGAACCATTTCTTACGTGAAGTGCTTATTACATTGAAAATATTTGCAGAACTTTTAAAGCTACTTTCAAAAGTGTTGCTTTATCCATTATAATTCACTACCTTTGTCAGCAGTATAAAATAAATTAAATTAAATCCCTTTCTACACATTTTACACATGAAACATTTCAAACTTTTGCGCTATGCGTTAACGCTGAGTTTACTCTGTTGCGTGACCTGTATTGCTCAGGCCATTAACATAGATGCTCCCGGCGTAATCTATCGCATCGTTAGCCAGTCGAACGGCCAAGCCGTGACGAATGGCAATAATAGTGCACATGACACCTACCTCTCAACTGCAGCTATCGACCTGCAGTCGGAGGGACAAGACTGGATGATTGTGCCCGTAATGGCCGACGAAGGCATTTATGCCTTCTATAATCCCCATTGCGACATGGGCATTGATATGGCCCCAACGGCTACACTGAAACACCGCGTACTGCAATGGGACGCTAAGTTTACCGATTCTAACCAGCAATTTCTGATAAAGAAGGTAGACACTGACGTGTTCCAATTCCTCAACAGCACGGGCGACCGCGCCATGACGCTTCGCAGTGACGGCTCTATCTACATGGATCAAGACCTCACGGCTGAGGCTACGCACTTCACGTTGCAAACAACTACGAATACGGTAAACATGCCCATAAAGGGCTACACCTACCTATTGCGCAATAAGAGCAATGGTCAAGTATTGAGCAATGGCGAAAGCCGCGCCTCGGCTGCTGTTCTCTGCACGGAGGACTACAAAGAAGGAGCCTATGGCCAACACTGGCAATACCGCACCGTAGAGTATAAGAAGAACAACCAAACACTCTATGCCTCTGTACTTTACAATGCCAAGTATGCCTATGCTATTGACGCTGGTTTGAATGGTAACAAAGTCCCCCTTCAATACGGCTTAGACGGTTCTAACTCTAACCAACAAGTATCATTTGTAGCTGTCGACGGCCAAGAGGGCGTTTACCGCATTGCCTATACCCACAATGGTACGACCTACTACCTTTCAGCCAATAGCAAGGGCGACACGTATATGGTCACCGACGCTGACGACGAGACGACCTACTTCACGCTTGAATATACTGACGCTTATGTGCCAGTGCTCAACGATTGGGAAAATCAGAAGATCTTTGCCGTCAATAAGGAAGAGGGCCATGCTACTTACATGCCTTATGCCAACACCACCGCCTTGCGTGCCGATGCTGCGCGTTACGCCAAACCTTGGCTCGACCCACAGAGCGATCGCTGGATGAGCCTTAACGGCATGTGGAAGATAAACTTCGTCAAGGACCCTGCACAGCGTCCTGGCGAAACGGACTTCTACGGCAATGATGTTGACGTATCGGCTTGGAACGACATCGAAGTGCCCTCGTGCGTTGAGATGAAAGGTTATGGCGACCCTTGGTACGTCAACGTTGACTACCCGTTTGAAGACAATCCACCCTACATCAGCATGAAGAGTGGCCTCTACAATTCCGTTAGTTCACTGCGCCGCAACTTCACCTTGCCCACAGGTTGGCAGAACAACCGCGTCTTCCTCCACTTCGACGGCATCTATAGCGGTGCCTACGTTTGGGTGAACGGTCAAAAGGTGGGCTATACGCAAGGCGCTAACAACGATGCAGAGTTTGACGTAACCCCTTACGTTCATGAGGGTGAGAATAACCTCAGCGTACAAGTGTTCCGCTTTACCGATGGCTCTTACCTCGAAGGACAAGATATGTGGCACATGAGTGGTATTCACCGCGACGTTTACCTCTTTGCTACGCCCAAGACCTACCTACGCGATCATTACATTACTGCTACGCTCGACGCTGCCAACCAATACACTTCTGGCACAATGAATGTGGCCTTAACGATGAACAATCGTGACGGTGGGGTAGTGGAGAAGCAAGTGCGCGTGCGCTTGCTCTCACCCCAAGGTACACAGTTGGCAGAACAAACGGCAAAGTTCAACTTTACCGAAGGCGCAGACGCTGAACAAACCAAGAACCTCAGCTTCGAAGGCCTTACTAACTTACAACTTTGGACAGCTGAGACACCCAACCTCTACACCGTAGAGTTGGCACAGCTCGATGCTAACGGCCAAGAAGAAGAGGCTTTCGCTACGAAATACGGCTTCCGCCACATTGAAATCCCCTCAGACGACCACCGCGTCTACATCAACGGCAAGCAAGTCTACTTCAAGGGCGCTAACACCCAAGATACGCACCCCACACGTGGTCGTGCGATTGATGTCGAAACGATGTTGAAGGACGTTACCCTCATGAAGCAGGCCAACATCAATACCGTGCGCACCAGCCATTATCCACGTCAGGCCAAGATGTATGCTATGTTCGACTACTACGGACTTTACGCTATGGACGAGGCCGACCTTGAATGTCATAAGAACTGGGGCGACCACGGCACAGGCTACCAAAGTGGTACGTCAACCGGAATTTCAGCCGACCAAACTTGGCGAGCTGCTTACCTCGACCGCGCTCGTCGTATGGTCATGCGCGACCGCAACTTCCCTTCTGTTATCTTCTGGAGCCTTGGCAACGAGAGCGGCTATGGTGCTAACCAAGAAGCAGAATATGATCTTGTTAAGTCGCTTGATAATCGTATCGTACACTACGAAGGCGCAACCAATGCAGGCAAGTCAACAGCCACCGATCTCTGGAGCATTATGTACCCCTATCTTGAGGGTAACACTAAGTCGGTTCGCAACGATGCCAATAGCAACTGGGCACAACAGCCCTACTTTATGTGTGAATATGACCACGCCATGGGCAACTCTGTAGGTAACTTGCAAGAGTATTGGAACGTAATCGAAAGTAGTAAGTATGGCATTGGTGGTTGCATTTGGGACTGGGTTGACCAATCAATTGTAGCTCCGGCCGACATAAAGAACGGCACATTGACGCAGAATGGCTTTAACAAGTACGTGACAGGCTATGACTATCCCGCTGCGCCTCACCAAGGCAACTTCGTAAACAATGGTATCATCAACGCCGACCGTACTTGGAGCGCAAAGCTTGACGAAGTAAAGAAGGTGTACCAATACGTGAAGTTCAATAAGTTTGATGTAGCTACGCGTACGCTCACACTGACTAATGCTTACGACTTCACTTCGTTGAAGGACAAGACATTGAGCTATAATGTGACAGCCGACGGCAAGGTAATCTACAAGGGTTCACAATCGCTGACTGACATTCAGCCAGGCAGTGAAGCTAAGGTTACTATTCCTTATGACCTCAGTGCAGTCGATGAAGACCTTACGGGCAAGGAAGTATTGCTCAACCTCTCTGTACTCGAACCGAATGCGACCGCTTATGCTGAGGCTAACTATCCCGTAGCTGCGGCTCAGTTTACCATTCAGCAACGCGGCAATCTGCCTACAATCGCAGCCGTTGCTGCAGACGAAGCACTTACGCTTACACGTTCTGGCAACATCACGACCGTGAGCAATGATAAGGTGACGATGAGTTTCAACACGAGCACGGGATTGCTCACCACGTGGAAACAAAACGGCATAGACATTGTAAAGAACAATGTTGCGCCCGACTACGAGAACTATCGTTGGATAGAGAACGATGCGCCTTACGGCAACGACCCCAGCTACAATTCAGGTAATGGCATCAGTAAGCGTACTGCTACAGTATCACTCTCATCTGACCATGCAAAGGCTACGGCAACGGTACGTGGTACGGGTTCTTGGGTCAACTACGTGTTCACTTACACCATTTATAAGAATGGTACGGTCGACCTTAAGACGCAGTTCACGCCACAGCAAAAGAGCACTGACTATCGCTATGCTATTCGTCGTTTGGGCTTGCAGATGCAGTTGCCCGGTGAATTTAAGAACGTGAGCTACTACGCTCGTGGTCCGTTAGAAAACTATACTGACCGCTGCACGGGTTCGTTCCTCGGTCGTTACACCAGCACTGTATGGGACATGAACGAGTACTACCTCCGTCCACAATCAATGGGCAATCGTCAAGACCTTCGTAGCTTGACTCTTGCTGACAATCATGGCAATAAGATCAATGTTGAAACCGATGGTCAGGTGGCCTTCTCTACGCTTTACTGGAGCGACCAACAACTGAAGGAGAAGTATCATAATTGGGAACTCGCCCTTCCCGACAATGATGAAGATCGCACGATTTATGCTCACTTCGACTACGCACAGCGTGGCGTGGGTTCGGGTAGTTGTGGTCCTGACGTATTGTCAAGCTATGCGGTTCCTACCTCTGGCACGTATGGTTACACCTTGCGTTTCACTACTTCTAATTCTATATTGGAAGGCGTCAACAAGACTACGACAAGCTCTGTAGATGATTGGAAGATTTCGCACGATGCTACCACTTTGAACATTCGTGGTAACATCGCAGCAGGCACTACCGTCCGCCTCTACAACGTAGGCGGCATGCTTTTAGACGAGGTGAAGGCTACGGCCAACGTGCAATGTCTTACGCTCTCGCTCTCTGCATTGCCTACAGGGTCTTACCTCGTTGAGGTGAACAATAAGAACGAACATCGAGTTCATAAGATCTTAAAGTAATCGCGTTTGAATAACGCCCGCTTTTACAAAAATGCTGAAACGTGCAGTATAACTGCGTGTTTCAGCATTTTTTTTGCCAATTGCAAGCTAACCTGGGGGCGACGCGTCCTCGAGGCTGCTGAAAAAAGCCCCGATGT
>ERZ1034976.1339-NODE-1339-length-19226-cov-4.490741_pt1 | contig 19226 bp, 7 predicted proteins | sample MGYA00520623_ERZ1034976 | MGnify/ENA primary metagenome ERZ1034976 (study PRJEB33766, sample SAMN09781774) | gut metagenome | biome: gut microbiome | host: Homo sapiens | place: Madagascar | study: EMG produced TPA metagenomics assembly of the PRJNA485056 data... | reverse complement strand
ATTACATCCTTTTGTACTGAAATAAGTACACAAAAATTGTGCGTTATTTTGGGCATATTTACTATTTTCAAACGTTTTCGCATTTACTTTTTTGATATATTTACAAAAGAAAGGCGGTCATAAACCGACCGCCTTTCGCTTTTTACCCTATAGATTTCACTTCTTGATCTTCACTTTGGAAGACTGTCCTTTTTTCTTCAGGAGATTTTTGTATTCTCCCAATTTCTTCTTCGGTACTTTGATCGTCGCCTTTTTATAAATACCCTTAAACGCATTCTTTCCAACTTTCTTTAATACCGTCGACTGGATCTTGATTGTTTTCAGTTTACCGCACTTATAGAATGCCTTGCTTCCAATGCTTTCCAGCTTCTTTGGCAGTGAAATTGTCTTCATTGCCTTGCAGCCACTGAATACACTGTTTCCAATCGTTGTCAAAACTGCTTTTTTATGGAACGTAACTGTTTTCAGCTTGCTGCAGCCACTGAATGCACTGTTTCCGATTGTTTTTACAGGCTTCGGAATCGTAATCTTCGTGAGCGCCTTACAGTTTTTAAACGCATTCGCTCCAATCTCTGTTACTTTACCCGGAATCTTGATCGTCTTCAATTTACCGCAGCCATTGAACATTCCGCTCGGAATACTCGTAATACCGGACGGTAATGTCACAGCTTGTAAATTTGTGCAGCCTTTAAACATATCATTGGGTAAGGTTGTTACATCCGCCTGTATTGTGACATTCTGAACTGTCTTATTTCCCTTGAAGGCATCTGCACTTACCTCTGTTACCTTACAGGTTACACCATCTACGACAACTGTAGCAGGAATTGTTACATTTGAAGCACCATCCGCAGGTTTTGTATATTTTACTTCGCCCTGCTTTGTTGCACTTCCGGCAGTTTTTACTGTCACACTTGCACCTGTACTGTCCTTTGTCTCTGCACCGTTCTTCATCTGCGGATATGCCACATTACAGTTTACAGAGCCTTCTACCTTGTCGCCATCCGGTGTTATGACCGTAGCTGTAATCTTTACGGTCTGTTTTTCTGCCGTTACACTCTGCACCGTTACATTACCCTGTGCATCTACACTAAGTACCTGTGGTTTATCTGATGTATAAGTGATTTTATTATCCGTCAGTTGGAATAATGTTCCTAAGTCATTCTTTGCTTTTGATACCGATCCATTCAGATAGGTTCTTACGCCATTGAGAACATTAAAAGTGTCTCCCGGTCTGACACCGGATGCAAATTCTGTCGGCATTGCCAGTGATATGCTCTGAATATCCGCCACTACATTATAAGTCATTGTAATCGTCTGCGCCGGACTTCCTTCCGGATAAATCTTAACTGTTGCAGTTCCCGGTTTCTTGGCTGCCACGCTGAATGTCTTACCTTTTGTAGCCATTGAAGCAGTTGTAATGCTGTTACTGTAAGCAGCCGCATCCAGCTTCCACTGGGTTGTGCTTCCCGCAACCTGCTTTGCGCTTCCTGCTATTGCAATGACGGAAGGATCACTGCTTTCAATGATCAGGTTACAGGTATTTGGTTTTGACTCTGAAGCCTTCAGATTTTTCAGATCAAAATAATAATTCTGACTGTAATTTGCCTTCTTTTTGCATGCACGTATTGTCTGTGTCAGAGTTGCTGTTCCGTTTGCTTCGTTTAAAGCAACATTCTCTTCTTTGGTTCTGGCTGAATCCGTATACAATACCGGGCGATATGGTACATTTGCCACATGGATATTGTAGGTTGTTGTGAATATACTATCCAGACTGGAAAGCTTCACTCCCTGCGTCCTGTTATTATTATCTCTTTCAAAAGAAATCTGTGTTGCAATACTGAACGGAACCGTTTCATTATCCTGCATAGGCTTCAGCCCTGTGATCTTGATTGTTTCCACAGTCTGGTTTGCATCTGTCCGGAATGTGATCGCATCTTTTGCATTTGTAAAGTAATCACTGCCTACCAGATATGCCGGATTTCCTGCCAGATTGTTCTTTTTATAATAATAGGATGACACACGTCCTTCTACATACATATATTCATCAATTGTGTCCGGTGAATTTTCATCCCCGATCAATAGATAGGTAAATGCCGGAGCATCCCCTTTTACATAAGGGGTTACATAATATGGCAATGTTGTTTCCCCGCCGATACCGATCGTTGTAACCGGTTCTGTCGTAACATCGATCGTCGGTTTCTTTTCTTCACCTGTAGAATTATACAGATCGCCAATTGCCTGTGTTTTCCACTTTCCATTGAATACAGATACAGCCGCAAATGCCTTTTTGCTGATCGTAGTTGTTGTGTAAACCCTGAGTGTTGCCAGTCTCGGGCATGCTGCAAGACTGTTGTCCGCAACCAGATTAAAGCTGTTTCCGAGTTCTACGCTGTCCAGTTTCGGACAATCGGCAAATGTATAGCTCTCCAGTCTCTTCATCTTGGTATTCTGCAGATCCGCCTTCCCGATGCTGGAAATATAAAACGCACGATCTCCAATCGTCGCCAGATTCGTTGCCTGTGTAAAATCACAGTTGATCACATCTCTCACCTTACCGTTTGCCTCCGGATAACTTGGAAGCACGGTACAATCATAAGAAGGTGCCGAGTTCACAGGCGCGATATATAACCCTTTGCTATCTGTATAGTCATAATCATAATGACCGATTGTTTCAGAAAATGCATATTTACCAATCTGATTCAGCTTGGAGCCAAAAATAACCGTATCCAGATTTTCACATCTGTAAAATCCATAATCACCGATACTCTCAAGGCTGTCTGGAAGACCTGCTGTCACAATTTCCACTGTCTTTCCTTCTGCCGGATTCTGAACCTCTGCTGCGCTGTCCGGTTTAAGACTCAGTGATGCACAGCTTTGGAATGCATTATTCCCAATTACTGTCAGTTCTTCGCCAAATTTAACAGTCGTAAGCTTTGTCTGTCCAAGGAAACAGCCCTTTCCGATCTTTTTAATCTTTGAAAGGTCGATTGCCTGCATATTTGCCGGCCAGATAACATTTTGCGGTGTACCGCTTCCTTCGGTATCACTCTGCAGGTTTACGGAAGCAAAGCAGTATTCTCCCAGCTCCGTAATATTACCAAGGTCCACATACTGCAGTGTAGATGCATATCCTGCCGAGCTGGTTATCTTACTATAGAATCCTGTAAAGAATGTATGATTTGGCAGCTTTGTAAGCTGTGGTGCCATATACGCACTTTTCAGAGTAAAGCACTCTGCAAATACGCCTTCTCCCAGTGTATCCAGCTGTGTATACGGTCTGAGATCAACAGTGTTCAGCCACATACACCCAAGAAATGCCTGTTCTTTAATTTCCTTCAGATCCGCTACCGGGAGCAGACACTTTGAAATATCTGAAACTCTTGCCGCATTGAACATGCTGTGTGGAATATACGTCCATGGATTTTTTTTGGTTTCTGTATACTGCCAGTGTGCCTCTTCAACCGCTGTTCCCGAGAAAGTTCCTCCCAGGCAGGATTTGTTCGTAACATAATCGGGAATACATACAATACCTTCTGTCTCATATTCTCCCTTTACCTGCATTGTGTTAAATCTGCGTGCTCCACGCAGCAGATATTCTCCGAGTTCCAGAGAATCATTTTCAATATCTGCCGGTAAAACCAGTGTTTTTACACTAATGTTGCTATACTGACTTGTGCGGATTATTTTCCCTCTCATATCTCTGTAAGCCAGTGCATAATTTCCAAGCCGTTTTAATTTTGGGTAAACAGAAAGATCCAGTGTATCAAATGTACTTCCAAATAATGCAACATCATCAATTTCTTCCAGATTTTTAGCTGTACCGGCTGTTGAAAAATCATTGACGCCGCAATCATAGAAAAGCCCCTCTTCCAGTTTTACTGTTGCCTGTGGCATAACAGCCTTTCTGAGTGATGCACTGTCCATAAATACATAAGTACCAATCTCAGGCATAGTGCCGTCTTCACGATCCTGAACGATTGCTTCTTTCAGTCCCGTTGTGTCATATGCATTATCTGCAAGCTTTGTCAGCGTCTTAGGGAATTTGCCATTATAGGTTGCTTCTCCCTCTAATTTTGAAATTGTATCAAGTGCCTTACACTGAAGAAATGCACCCTTATCAATTTCCAGGCTTTCCCCCATCTTCTCATTATCCGGTAAAATTGCCGTTTTCAATTTTTCACATTCTCTGAATGCTTCGGAATTGATCTTGCAGGTTACGCCTTTTTCTTTTCTGCCGCTTTCCATTGTAACGCTCTCAAGGCTTTCACAATTATAAAACGCACGGCTTTCGATCACTTCAATAGAGGCTGGCAGTACAACCGTCTGCACCTTACTCTCTGTAAAAACCTCTGAACCAAATTTTTCATTTTTCAGGACATAATTCTTTTTATAATCCGGTTTTTTGATCTTTATATAAATATTGCTCTTCTCTCTGTCATCTATACTATCCAGATGCTGTTCTTCTCCACCGATCCGTTTCAGGTGGTTCATCTTTCCAAGGAAGCTGGCATCCGCAAATCCCGTCTTCCTGAATGCACAGGTACCGATGCTTTCTGTAGCGCAGTCGCCATCCTTTGTTGTACTCTGGGTTACTGTGGCAAGATTTTCGCAGGCATTAAAAGCAAAATCACCGATTGTCTGAATACTACTGCCAAGCACCAGCTCTTTCATTGCATCATTTTCCGCAAATGCACCTACGCCAACAGATTTTACATAATTAGGCAATGTTACCACCTGGTCATCAGAATTTCCCGCATACATACTCACAAGCGGAGCTTGATAAAATGCTTCTTTTCCGATGCTGAGCTGCAGATCGTTTCCCGCTTCATCCTTGATCACGGCAGCCAGTCTGATCTCTGTCAAAGGGATCTTTGCATTTTTCTTTGCAAAAGCTCTTGCATCGATCGCAGCAAGATGGGCACAGCCTGAAAGATCCAGACTGCTCATATTGGCACCTTCAAAAGCTGAATCCATGATCTTATCCAGTTTGGAACCAGATTCGATTGATACCGTCATACCTGTTTTTTCGTTACCGCTTTCATAAAAACAGGCATTTGGAATTGACTGAATTCTGCTGCCAATCTTAACTTCACTCAATGATGTACAATTGGCAAAAAGAGAAGATGCTTTTTCCAGAATTGTTCCGGTTCCAAAACTCGGTATTGTAATTTTAACAAGTGCAGAACACCCGGCAAATGCATTGGTTCCAACTGATTCCAAGCCATCCGGCAATGTATCTGCGATCACATTTTCTCCATTTAACAATGTATTTACATATGCCAGCTCAGAGCAGTTGCTAAATGCATATCCCCCAATCCCGATAAGCGATACAGGCAGATCAATTCCTTTTAAAGAGCTGCAGCCTGCAAATGCATGATCTTCCATTATTGTTAATGTATTGGGTAGTTTTATCTCTGTAAGGGATGCACAGCTGTTAAATTCATAGGATGATATTTTTGTCACATTAGTGGTACTGATATCAATGGCACTGACATTTCTTGCATATCCCAGTCCTGTAATATCTGTAATATCCGAAGCAGACATATCTTTTAATTGTGTAAAATCTAAAGCTCCCGTATAACTTTTGATCAGTCCGATTGTCAGATTACTTTTTGAATATTTATCTGTATTCTTTGCTTTATTATAAAGCTCTACAACTGCTGTCGACAGCTTCTCATCTGCATACCTTGCAAAAAGCTCGTCATCATTTGGCATTTGTAATGCTTCATCCGCATCCAGATCTTCCTCGCCAGCTTCTGTTTCCTCTTCGCCTGTTGTTTCATTTTCTTCATCCGTCTCTTCCGGATCAGCCGGTTCCTCCTGCGTGACTTCTTCCTGTGGCTCTTCCGGATCAGTCACTGTATCCCCGTTTTCTTCAGTTGCTGCATCATTTGCTGACACAGTATCTGCCTGTTCCTGCGCGCCATCCGGCTGCACTTCCTGCGTCTGTGTAATTTCCACAGACGCAGCCAGGGTTTCCAGCCCGGTTCCTCCGGCGCAGATTGCTGCTGAAAGCACCAGTGTCAGTGCTTTCGTAAGCAAGTGTTTCTTTCTCATACTTTTCCTCCTTTTAAACTCTCATTATTTCAGCTTTGTTGTTTTATCATATTTTTTCTTTAAAAGCTTTTTATAAGCAGCCTTCTTTGCCTTTGGCAGCTTGATAACCGCTTTCTTTGCAATTCCCTTGAACGCTGAACTGCCGACAGTTTTCAGTTTTTTTGTTTTTATGGTCACTGTCTTGAGTTTTTTACATTTGTTAAATGCTTTTTTGCCGATCTTTGTAACCGCTGCCGGTATTGTGATCTTCTTCAAAGCCTTACAGTTTGCAAAAGCGCCGTCACCGATCTCTGTAACATCTTTGCCAATTGTCACAGAAGAAAGCTTACTACAGCCACTGAATGCATTTTTACCTATTTTCTGAACACCTGCTGAAATCTTAACACTTGTCAATTTCCTGCAATTTTTAAATGCATCCGGTGCAACCGACTCAACCTTATAGGTAATGCCTCCTACCGTAATTGTCGCCGGAACAGTTATCTTCTTTACATTTTTATCTGCCGGTGCTGTATAAACGACCGTAGGCTGCTTTTCATCCTCACTCACAACCTGATAAGAAGCACCTGCTTCTGCAGCCGATAATTGTGTACCTGCCTTCGCCGGTTTATTTTCCGGTGTCTTAGCTGGTTCCTGCGAAGGTGTCTTTGAAGGCTCCGGAGCAGGTGTTTGGGAAGGCTGCGGTGTTGGTTCTTTAGACGGTTCCGGTGTTGGCACAGGTGTAGGTGTAGGTGTCGGTGTCGGTTCTGCCGGTGCTGTCTTCTTCTCCCACTTTGCATAAATTGTTAATGCCACTTTCGTATGAGCAGGTATTGCAGTAATCTGCTTTGTACATTCTTTGTCCGTATACCAGCCAAGGAACGTATAGCCTTCTCTCTCAATTGCCTGTAATACAATTTCCTCCTCATTATCAAATGGTACATACTTCGGATTTTGCTTATTCACAGAATCCGGTGCTCCATTCAGCTTATAAATAACAGCCGGATTTTCCTGCCATTTGGCATAAACTGTAACACCACCTATACCCGGTTTGATTTCTGTAATCGGAATGGTACAAGCCTTATCCGTATACCATCCGACAAAGATTGCATCTTCTCTTGTTGCATCTTTCAGTATAATAGGCTCTGTACTATCTGAGCTGAATGAATAAGGATTTGGATTATTTTTGGTAAGTCCGCCATTCAATTTATAATCGATCGTATTCTTCGTTACAACCTTGCTGACTTTAAATCCGTAACGCTCACCACTTGCATCTGCGTCAATCTGCACTCTGACGGTATCACCTTTTACTGTAAACGTCCGGTCATCAAGCTGATCGCCCGTATACTTATACTTCACTGTACTATCTTCTGTCACTACAGTTGCGACACCATTTACAGCAGCATCTCCATCATACAATAATGATTTTCCATCTTTGTCATACACAAGTATAAAGTCATGATCAGGCTCTACTTCTGTCACAGGATCAAATGTGATTTTTATCTCAGATACACCGTCCACATGATAGGTCCAGGAATCTTTTGTATTTGCTTCATAATTACGGGAACCGTCCTCATTATTATTGGTAAACTTCGTTGGATCCGCAACAATATGCTGTGTTGAATCAACCGTTACATCGAACGGTTTGGAAAATTCAGATCCATCCGTTGCACTACAAATGATAGAAGTTTTTCCTTTCTTCAGGGCAGTTATCACATAGGTATTGCTAATCTTATCTTTCTTCTCAACAGAGATCACAGAAGCGTCTCCCGCCTTTATTGTATACTCATCGGATGCCTGCTTATTGGATTTTTGTACATCGAAAGTCACAGTGATACTTTCGCCGCCTCTGAGTGCCAGAGAAGTCAGACTATCCGTTTCACCCTCCTTCTGCATCACGCAGGTATTGATCGGGCTGATTACCTTAACCTTGCATTCTGCCTTTACATCTCCCGCTTTTGCAGTTATCGTTACCGTACCTTCTGCATTCGCGGTAATCACACCATTGGCATCTACTTTTGCAATTTTTTCATCACTAGATTCCCATGTGAGCGCATCCAGTACGCTGTCTTCCTTCGTCTCATCAGCAGGAATTACACTTGCCACCATGGCTTTCTTATTTTTGAGCATCATGGTCAGTTCTGACTGATCCAGCTTAATTGCTGCAGCCCTGTAAACAGCCTCATCCAGACTGTCCCATTTCATGCATGGCTGATCTGTGTTCGCCAGACTCGTACTGTAAATAGCGATCGTTCCTTTACCATCTGCAACATCTGGTACAGACGGTCCGTCTGTTTCTTTTCTGTAAAAATCAAAAAATGCCGTCTTAAGTTTTGTATTTCCACCACCATGGATTGTGAAGTCTGCATTAAATATATGCTGACTCACTGCACTGGCTGTTTCATCCACAACTTCTTTTTCAAAAACAGAAAGCTGATTTTTCATGCCTGCATAGGTATTTGTGATACCACCGCCAATCTCAGGATCTCCAAAAATATATACGTCTTTCAGTCCGGAACCATAGAATGCATTTGTTCCAATTTGGGTTACCTTAACCGGAATCTCAACTTTTTCCAGCTTCTCACAGTTTTTGAACGTACTCTGACTGATGCTCGATATATTGTTACTAATATGCACATCTTCCAGATTTTTACAAGCCTCAAATGCGCTTGCTCCGATCGTTGTCACCTGGTTTGGTATATACAGCTTCTTCAAACCGGACTCTTTAAAAGCATTCGCTGTGATCGTTACAATATTTTTTGGAATTTTCAGTTTTTCACCTGTCAAAGAAGTACATCCTGCAAATGCGCCATCCGGAATTGCTGTGATACCGCCTGCTGTCGGCAGAATAACCTCTGCCAGTGCTGTATCCTCCTTGAATGACTCTTTATCCCATTTTTTCAGAGATGCTGCCCGACTCATATCAGCCTTTACCAGAGCTCCTTCATTTGCAAAAGCTCCCTGCAGCACTTCTGTTACAGTTTCCGGCAAAACAAGCTCCCGCAATGAGCTGCAGCCATCAAATGCACTGATGCCAATCTTCTCTACTCCCTTTACTTCACCGGTTTCCGTATTCACGGCAAACGTCACATTTTCAACACTGCTGGCATCCTTAAATGCTTTCTGCCCAATCTCAGTAACAGTTTCCGGAATTTGTACATCTATAATAGAGGTACAGCCAAGGAAAAGATTATCCGGTATTTTTTTGGTTTCCGGCAGAATTGTTGCGCCTTCCTGTGCTTCGGTACTGTCCTCTGTTTGCCCATGCACTGTTGCGATCATCGTTCCGGCAAAAGGTCCTTTTTCAATGGTTCCTTCTTTTGTCGTTCCGGCCGTTGTGAGGGTAGAAGGTATGGTAACAGCAGAAATCTGTGTGTTGGCAAATGCCATGCCCTGAATTGTCGTCACCCCTTCTTCCATTTTCACTGTCTTCAGATTTGTACACTCTGCAAAAGCCTTGGCATTGATCGTCTTCGCTGCTATCGTAACATCTGTCAGTCCACTGCAGCCTTCAAAAGCTGAATTGCTGACAGTTAAAATGCCCTTCGGAATTGTAACTTCTTTTACCGATGTACAACCCTTAAATGCATTTTTACCAATCGTTCTCAGGCTTGCTTTGACAGACTGCAGCTCAATCTTCTGCAGACTCGTAGTATTCATGCATAAATTATCCGGAATAGTATTGATCAACGTACCAAATGAAACTGTTTCCAGTTTTCCGCCTGCGAACGGACCATATTCCACTCCATCGATCTTACCGGTTGCTACGGAAGTCAGCTGACGCGGTATCTGTACTTCCTTAAATCCGCATCCATAAAAAGCAAGCGAACCAATAGCGTTTACATTATTCAGAGTTAATGTTGCAGGATCTGTTCCATCATCTGCATCATTCTCTGCCACGCCACAACCTCTGAATGCATCCTGTGATACCGTTTTGATCGTATCCAGACTTATTTCTTTCAGTGCCTTATTGTCCTTAAAGGCAGATATTCCGATTGTTGTACCCGGTGTTGTCTCTCCGGTGGTAGCTGTTGTCATCACACCGGTAACAGATACTTTCTTTAAGCTCGTACAGCCACCAAATGTTCTGTTAGTATCGCTGGAATCAATTTTTGCAACATTCTTTAATGTAAGTGTTTCCAGAGAAGAACAGCCGTTAAACGCACCTGCATTAATGGTTTCTACTGTATCAAGTACGTTTTCCCCTCCACTCTTTCCTACTGACAGCTTCTTGAGACTGCTGCAATCTTTAAAGGCATTCTGGTCGATCGTTTTAAGGCTTTTCGGTAATACCACTTCTTCCAGAGAAGTCGTACCCATAAACATACCCTGTAATGATTTTGTTACACCATCTGCAAACGTTACTTTTCTCAGCACACCTCCTGCAAATGGACCGACGTTTTTCCCTGCAGCGGATGCTGTTGTAATCTTTGTCAGAGAAGCCGGAACCGTAATTTCTGTCAATCCTGTATTGTAGAAAGCAAGTCCGTTGATTGTTGTCAATTTATCACTCAGGTTAATATCAGTCAGATTCACACAGCCCTCAAAAGCACTTGCATCAATGGTGGAAATATTACCGTATGTGAAACAATAAGCCAGCTCCACGCTTTGTAAACTGGTTACATTTTTAAATGCCTTTGTGCAAACAGTGTTCTTTGTCTCATCACTAAACTCCACTTTTTTAATGCTGCTCTTTGCAAATGGAGAATACTCAATCTTTGTTTCCGGATCTGTGTAAGTTGTAACTTTCTCCAAATCCCTGATATCAGCACTTGTAAATTGGCATCCTTCAAACGCCCTGCTGCCCACATTCTGAATAGAATCCAGCAATACTTTGTTATCGTCTGTCTGCGCTCCAGATCCCGCAAATGCTGAAGCACCAATTGTTTTTGTATTTTGGATGACCGGATTTTCTAATTTATCACAACCTGCAAAGGCAGATTCCCCGATGGCATCTACTTGATTGATATTCAATAGCGAAATCGGCAGATTCGTAAATGCCTTCTTTCCAACTGATTTGATATTATTAATAATTACCCAGTTTAAATTCTCACACGTTGCAAATGCACCATCCGCAATTGTCGTTTGTTTCTTTTCACCACCATTAATCCGGACATCTGTAAGACCTGTACATCCTTCAAATGCTGTTGCATTGATCTCAGCCAAATTAGAGGTGTCTACTGACAGAAACGGGAGATTAACACAGTTTTTGAATGCAGCCATTCCCAAGGCTGTTATAGCAGGCAGTTTGTCAATCTGAAGCATTGTGCAGTTTTCAAACGCTGCGTTACCGATTGTTATCAAACCTGTTGGAAGGTCGTCTGTGAGACTTATTTTTTTGCAATCTTTAAAAGCAGATGCATTGATTGTTGTCACACCATCAGGCAGCTTAGAAAGTGTCATCAGGCTGCAGCCCTCAAAGGCACTTGTATCAATCGTTGTAAGCTTTGAAGTAGCCTGTTCTTTAAAAGTCACCGCTGTAAGATTACTACAGTCTGCAAATGCATGATCCCCGATCTTCTGCACACTTGCCGGTATTTCGATTTTTGTCAGTGTTGTAATGTTGCTTAAGAAATACTGCGGAATCACCTGGATACCATCTGCAAATGTCACTTTCTTCAGAGTACTGTTTTCCCCGGATGTAAACGGAGAGTTCTTCGCAGTACCGGTTTCAAAGGTAGATGGAATCGTAATTTCTTCCAGTCTGGTATCTTTTAAGGCACTGTCTCCTAACCCGGTCACGCCTTCTCCAAGTGTCAGTTTTGTCAGATTCTGGCAGCCTGCAAATGCGGAAGCACCGATTGTTGTGCCCGCAGGATTACCTGCAATATGAACCGCTTTGATGCCGATTTTATAGCCAGACGGCTCTTTTTCGCCATCTGCCTGAAGTGTTTCATCCGCACTATAGCAGTTTGCAAATGCACTATCCTCTATAGCTGTTACTGTTCCCGGAATTTCAAGAACCGCCTTTTCATTTGGCAGCATTACCTTTGCACCACTTGCGCTGGAATATTTTTCACTTACTCCTTCCGGCAAAGCACCCTCCAGACGTGCACAGCCTGAAAAAGCACCGCTCTTAATGATCTGTAAGCCTTCCGCCAAATTCAAACGCATCAGCTTGATACAGCCTGAAAAAGCACTGCTTCCAATAATTCCAACATTTTTTGCCGTTGATACTTCTACAAGGTTTGTACACCCGGAGAACACACTGCTGCCAAGTTCCGTTGTTCCTGCTTCGCCATTGTCATTAAACTTGACATTCGCCAGAGTAGTCAGTTCTGAAAATGCACTGTCATTGATTTTTGTAATGGTTCCGCTCAAACGCAGGCTGACAATGGAAGAGCATCCTGAAAATGCTTGTTTTCCGATTTCTGCCAGCTTCGTCATATTACCAAGATCGACGTCTGCAACACCATCATTCTTGTTTATCGCCTTCAGGTTTGTACAATTCATAAATGCGCCATTGTCTATTAAGGTAATATTCTGCGAAATTTCAAAATCTGTTGCAAAGATCTTCGAAAATGCATAGGCATGTATTTCTGTTACGGCGGGCAATTCCACTTTACCGCTTATACCCTTACAACTATTAAACGCATATTCTCCAATCTTTACCAGGTTGTTAGTTCCTGTTATGCCGGTAATTGAACCGGAATCAAATGCATGATTTCCTATTTCTGTGATCTGATAATCCACTTTTAAGCTGCTTTTCATATTTTGGAAGAGATTATCTATTACCTTGGTAAGCCCTTCTTCCCATTCAATCTGTCCGATCTGCTGACATTCAGAAAATGGCTGTTTTGCCTCCCGCAGCGTAACCGGAATACGTACATGGGTGAGCGCAGTCGCACCAAAAGCAGAGTCGCCAAGCACTTCCAATTTTGCGGGAAGCTCGCACTTTGTTAATGCACCATCATTTGCAAAACACATTGCTGCAATTTCCGTTACACTTTCTGTGTTTGTAAATGTAACCGTTGCCAGGCTAAGACAATTTGCAAATGTATTTTGTTCCAGATTTGTTACACTTGCCGGAATGGTAACAGTTGTAAATTGTTCCCCTTTACACCCCATAAATGCAGATGCTCCGATTGTGACCATATTTTCTGTAATCGGCGAATACGATGCATCTGAAACAAGTACCTCACAACCGGAAAAAGCACTCGCACCGATTCCTGTCATTTTTTCCGGAGCTGCATAAGTAACCTTTGCAAGTACTTTATCGCTCATAAAGCTACTGTCAGGGATTTTGGTAATACCACTCGGGAAATTCTCAACCTCTGTCAGCTTGCCGCAATTCGCGAATACGCTATCACCCATTGCTGTCATTTTAGAGCCGGCTTCGAAGGTGAATTTTGTACACGCCGTACCACGAAATGCACCTTCCCCCAATGTTTCTACTGATTGCGGAAGTATAACCTCTCCGCTCAGATTCGCAGCACTAAATGCATAATCACCAATCTCTTTTAACCCGGATTCTGCTTCAAATGTGACTGACTTCACCGGAGTCTTGGCTCCCACATCCTTAAATGCATTGGTTCCGATCAAGGTAACTTCTTTCCCTATGACAAGATCAAAATTGGGCAGACCTGCTCCACAGATTCCACCGTCGTTATAAATCGTATTAACCGTATATTCCTCTTTATTATATGATACTGTTTTAATAATCAGCTTAACACTGCTCTTTTCATCCACTGCCGGTCTGTCTGATTCTTTTTCTGCCGGTAAGATTCTAACAAGTCTTGCTGTATGATTCACGCTATCAAAGTCAAAACCGCAGTTCACTTTGCCGGCATAAGCACCATCCTGCCCCTGCACATCAACTTCTACATATGTACCGCTGGTAACTGCTCCATCTGCTGTCTCAGCCTCAATTTCTTCCTCTTCTGCAGCCTGTGTTTCAATCTTGCTTTCCTGCCCATTCGGATCTGTAACAGGATCAACCGGGTTGACCTCATTTGCAGACAACGTCTGCTTTTGTACAGGTTCTTCTGTACCTGCCTGCTGTTCTGCAGTTTGGACATTTTGTTTCTCTCCTGCCTCTGTCTGCGTGTTCTGCACTTCCTGCACAGAAACCTCCTGCACCTGATCTGCAAGAACCGGCGTCTGCGTTCCTGTAGCCACCATAGAGGCAGCCAGCGTGAGCGCAAGTGTTCTTCTCATCTCTTTCGGTAATTTGTTAAATACCATTCATGTATCCCCTTTCTTATTTGTTTCGCTCTTTATCATGACATATACGAAAGATGCATGACCGGATGTTGTCTGCCCCAACATGTTCCCATCATTACAGACACAGTCAGCGCATCATATAGTCTTTTTTATTATAAATTTTCCATTGCCATTATTCAATGCTGTAAAGTTGCAAAATGAACGCATTTTTTTGTGAATTATGCCCAACTCATCAAACATAAAAAACGAATTCATAAAGAATACGCCCCTCCCTTTTCCACAACCGCTCCATCCAGTTCCATCTGCAAAAGGGCTGTCATGATCTCCGCAATATTGACATCTCCGATTTCTTCATAAAGCTGCTGCATCGTTTTTGGCATATAGTCCATGCAGGCATACAGACGGCCTTTCAGGTCATCCCTCGCATACGGATTCTTTCGTCCGTTCATATTATGTAAACCTACGAAATCTTGTAATTTATTATTTTTATCCGCGTGTTTATGCATTTCATCAGCATACTGAGGTATTCCATTCTGATTCCCGGTACATGAGCCGACACTATAGCCCGTCTGTACTTTTCTTTCCAGTATCATCTGTCTGATTTCCAGCAGACCTTCCTCGATATCTGTGATAATGCCTGCTCCCTGGCTGATCATGTGATTGCAGCCAAGGCTCATCGGATCCGTGATCCGCCCCGGAATGGCATACACATCCTTTCCCTGCTCAAGTGCCATATTGACTGTAATGCTTGTCCCACTTTTCTGCCTTGCCTCTACCACGATCAAGGCATCACTTAGGCCACTGATGATCCGGTTCCGTGGTGGAAAATTGCATGCCATAGGCGCTGTCCCCGGCAGATATTCACTGAGAATCTCACCGTTTTTCAGTACTGCATCATACAGGCTCCTGTTCTGCGCCGGATAACAGATATCTACACCACTTCCCAGCACCGCCTGTACAAAACCGCCCGCCTGATTGGCAGCTTCCTGCGCTATACTGTCAATTCCTGCTGCCAGTCCACTGACAACCGTCATCCCCAGATCTGCACAGCGTATTCCCAGTCTTTTTGCGATTTCTTTTCCGTATCCGCTACAGTTTCTGGCTCCGATGATGGCGATCGTCGGCTGATCCGGTCTGTTCTTTGTATTATCTGTCCTTTTGAAATAGGCGAATGGCGGATCCGGGATATTACGCAGCTTATATGCGTAGTCCTCATGCAATATGGATACAAATGTGATCCCTTTTTCCTGCAGTTTTGCATATTCTCCCTGCAGGTCAAATGTCCTGCGGCTTTCTAAAATAAGGGCGATATCTCTTTCCGTCACACGTTCCTGCCCATTTTGGCAAATAGACCGCCACAGCTTCTTCAGTTCTTCCTCTTTCATCTCATAAAGATCTTTTGGGCTGATCCCCCTCTCCGTCATCCGGATCATGCGGCTTCGCCGCAGCGGATTTGTCTGGTACAGCCAGTATTCATATTTCTTTTGTTCGTCTATGTTTTTTGTTGTCATGTAAGGTCTCCTATAAGCGATAAGGGTATCTTTTACACTTTTCCCTTGACATATTATCTTTTTATTATATAATTGAAAGTAGAAATGGGTTTTTACCGTACAGTACTGTTTATGTACTCAGGCGGGCTGCTCGTTTCTTTTTTTATTGTAATAAGATCATGTAAATATTTTTTATCATCCTCTGCATGCTTAACTAATAATATAGCCTTAAATACATTATATCTTTCTATAGTTCTACTATGTTTTGTTGTCATGTAAGGTCTCCTATGTGTCTAAAAATTATTAAAATAACCACTTGATTTTTTTATATAGCAGCTATAATATAAATAAAAAAGCAGCAATTTCAAGCAAGCTACGGGCGTTTGGCTGGGGCTTCGGCATTTTCAGCACTTGATATAGCTGCTTTTTTTGATTGCTTGTACATTGATACAATATGGTTAGTACTTGTTTTAGCATCACTTACAGCCTCTATTACATAATAAATATCCTTCATCTCTTTTATCACAATAATATGTGGTGCCGGTTCATTTGCTATGGTTTTATATTTTGATGACCTATTCTGAGAGAGCATAATTGCATCATAATTGCTTAAAATATAGCTGATTCTTGCAATATCTTTATTATCCTTCATGCTATGATCACTCAGCCCTTTTGCACCATGTCTTTTTTCTATATGGACAACCGCATCCCTATCTAATGTTATCCTGTTACCACATACTTTTAATCCTGTTAGCTCTTCGATTTGATCCGCTTCTTTTTCTGTTATAAATCCCACCGTAATTGGTTTAACATACTTTCCTTCATAAACCTTTTTCACAAAAGCTAACACTTCCTGATCTACAAAATTATCTTCTCTTTTACGCATGCCACAGCCCCTTATTCAGCGCTATTGCCTCGCTGACATGCGCCTCTTTTATCTCATCCGACTCTGCCAGATCGGCGATCGTTCTTGCCAGCCTGCGGATACGGAACAGGCTTCTTGGATTTAACTGGTATTTTGTGTAGGTTCTCTCCAGAATCCGCTCTGCGCCTGCATTCATTCCGCAGTACAGTATCGTTTCTTCATTGGATAAATCTGCATTAAATTTATTATCCATCCCATATCGTTTCTTCTGTCTGTTGATCGCCTTTTGTACGCGCCAAGCGATCACTGCACTAGATTCATTTCCCTGTTTCTGTAACTGTCCCCACTCAATCCGTCCTACTTCAGCACAGATATCCAATCTGTTTAAAAGTGCTCCCGAAACACGCTTTTGATATCTTTCTCTTTCCTGATCCGTACAATTACACTTATGAAGATCCGGGTAATAGCCGCATGGGCACGGATTCATCGCACCAACAAGTAAAAAGTCCGAAGGATACGTGCAAGCATATCTTGCCCTGATGATCTGCACTTTCTTATCCTCAACTGGCTGTCTTAAAAGATCCAGCTTTTCTCTGCCAAATTCCGGCAGTTCATCTAAAAACAGCACACCTCGATGTGCCAGCGTCACAATTCCGGGCATTGGCGTATTTCCGCCTCCTACCAGAGCCTGTGCAGTGATCGTATGATGCGGCTGCAGGAAAGGTCTCTGCCATACCATACCTTCTCCTTTTTGCAGTTTTCCTGCCATACTGCAAATTTTTGTAACAGCAATGCTTTCCTCCCTGCTCATCAGAGGCATAATGGTAGGGATCCGCTCTGCGATCATGGATTTCCCGCTGCCCGGCGGTCCGACCAGCAGCAGGTTATGAAATCCTGCAGCAGCGATCTCTGCAGCACGCTTCGCCATTTCCTGTCCACATACATCCGCAAAATCCTTTTTATTTTCCCGATTTATCACCCGGCTTCCAACGGTTTCATCATTTTCTGTTTTTTCTTCTTCTGCATTCCGGTCATCTGATGATCCGCCGGCATTCTGCCTTCCTGTCCATACAGAAACCGCTTCTGCAAGCGAGCTGACAGCCCGGACCTGCATACCGTCTACCGCTTCTGCTTCTTCCCTGTTTTCGATCGGAACAATACACTTGCCGATTCCCATATCCAGTGCATGCATCAAAATCGGAAATACGCCCTTTACCGGCTTGATCGTGCCATCCAGCCCCATCTCGCCCAGCACAAGATATTCTCCTGTACCCCTTGCCTCTTCGTTTTTCCTTGCCTCATCCGCCGTTTTCGCAGCCTCGTCCATCTGTCCGCTTGCTGCAAGCAGGGCAAGTGCTACAGGCAGGTCAAATGCACTGCCGCCTTTTCTGACATCCGCAGGCGACAGATTAATGGTGATCCGCTTTACAGGCAGCTGATAGCCACTGTTTTTGATACCAACGCGTACACGTTCCCTTGTTTCTTTTACTTCACTTGAAAGATAGCCGATCATATCCATACACGGAAGCCCGTCGGAAATGTCAGCCTCAACCTGTACCAGAAAGCTCTCCATGCCATGAAAAGCCCCTGACAGAATAGATTTGTACATAGATGTGTTCTCCTTTTTGATTTTTTGATGTGATAAATAAATTGTTATTGCTTTTATGAGGGATTTATTTCATTGATTGTTTTGAAATCATAAATGATATGTTTCAGATGACCGGACAGGCAATCCTGCCCGGTCACAGATTTTAGAATATAATCAGATTTAGAATACTTTTGTCTTCATTTTTTCCGGATCACGCGAGAACTGGATACAGTTTTCCTTGGAGATCTTTCTCTGCATATATAAAGCAAGCAGGGAATCATCAAGTGTCATCATGCCTTCCTTCTTACCGGTCTGGATGATGGAATCAAGCTGGTGTGACTTACCTTCACGGATCAGGTTGCGGACAGCGTATGTAGCATGCATAACCTCGAAAGCCGCGCATCGTCCGTCTCCTGCAACGTTAGGGATCAATGTCTGGGAAATGATCGCCTCAATAACGTTGGAAAGCTGTACACGGATCTGCTGCTGCTGATGCTCCGGGAATACGTCGATGATACGGTCGACAGTACTTGCCGCATCGACTGTATGCAGTGTAGAGAATACCAGATGTCCTGTTTCAGCAGCGGTGATGGCGATACTGATTGTTTCAAAGTCACGCATTTCTCCGACGAGGATAACATCCGGATCTTCACGAAGTGCTGCACGAAGACCGGCTTCAAAGCTTAATGTATCCTGCCCGATCTCACGCTGGTTTACCATGGACATCTTATGATGATGCGCATACTCGATCGGCTCTTCCAGTGTAATGATATGAGCGTCTCTGTTTTCATTTACTTTATTGATGATGGATGCCAGTGTCGTTGACTTACCACTACCGGTAGGTCCTGTTACAAGGACAAGTCCACGCTTTCTCTGATACAGATCTACGATTGATTTCGGAACTCCCAGCTTTTCAGGATCCGGGATCTCATCAGTGATAGTACGGAGTGCAAGCGCGATCGCACCACGCTGCTTGAATACGTTGACACGATAACGGCCAATTCCGGCAAATGCGACTGAAAGGTCGTATTCACCACGTTCCTCGAATTTTTCACGCTGCACCGGGTTTAACACATCCAGACAAAGC
>ERZ1034976.1338-NODE-1338-length-19229-cov-21.126891_pt1 | contig 19229 bp, 10 predicted proteins | sample MGYA00520623_ERZ1034976 | MGnify/ENA primary metagenome ERZ1034976 (study PRJEB33766, sample SAMN09781774) | gut metagenome | biome: gut microbiome | host: Homo sapiens | place: Madagascar | study: EMG produced TPA metagenomics assembly of the PRJNA485056 data... | reverse complement strand
TGTTACTAATAGGTCGAGGGCTTAATCTGGTTAATAACGGAGAAAACAAATCGGAATTGTATGAAGTTTTGAAGGTACAAACCTTAATAATCCTCGATAGCTCAATGGTAGAGCACTCGGCTGTTAACCGAGTTGTTGTAGGTTCGAGCCCTACTCGGGGAGTTTTTTAGTATAATATATGGTGACATAGCCAAGTGGTAAGGCCCCGGTCTGCAACACCGTCATCGCCGGTTCAAATCCGGCTGTCACCTCTCTCAAAAGGACTACATCATTTTATGATATAGTCCTTATTTTATATAAAAAGAGCAATATAAGCCTGATAAACAGAATTATATTGTTCTTTTTAAACTTAATATTTTTACAATAGTTGTCGTATTATTCCTCTTCCGGATATTTCATACCCCATTCAGCTCTTATATCTGACATGATTTTCATAACATCATATGTATACTGAATGTGAGTGAGGTTTTCTATTTCATCGGAAGATGTAGAGTTTACGGCTTTTTCCATATCACATACTTCGTAATAAAGTGCATCTGATGTATCACCTGCATCAATTACTTCTTTATGACAATCCTCTGTGTATGTAATAGTTGCCTGCATTCCTCTTGGATACTCAAAGATTTCCACATATGCTTTGTCGAATGATATTGTAGCACGTTTTGGCTGTTTTGAATGAAGAGATAATGTGACAGTTGCCATTTCGGCTGCATCATTCATTAGCAGAATACCGGCCTGTTCATCAACACCGGTCGGAGCATATCTAACCTGTGACAAAACATGCGATGGCGTTTCCTTGAAAAACCAGCGGATGAGAGAAAGTGAGTATACACCAATGTCAAGCAGTGCTCCTCCCGCAAGCTTACGACTAAAAAATCGGTTTGTCATATTGTAATCCTTGTAGCTTCCGAAATTGACCTGAATTAAATTGAGTCTGCCGAGTTGTCCACTTGAAATTATTTCATTTAGCTTTTTATAAACAGGCATATGATATATAGTCATGGCTTCTGCAAGAATAACGTTATTTGCCTTGGCCAGTGAGATTGCCTCATCGAGCTCTGATATATTTAAAGTAATAGATTTCTCACAGAGTACATGCTTTCCATTAGAAAGGGCTTTTCTTAGATAATTAATGTGAGTGTTGTGTGGAGTGGATATGTAAATAATATCCACATCAGGATCATAAAAGACGTCATCAATGTTGTCATATACCTTTGAAATACCATATTTTTGTGCAAAAGCTTGAGCCTTTTCATAAGTCCTGTTGGCAACTGAATAAAGAGTGCGCCCTTCCTTTGAGAGAGCCTGCGCGAGCTCATTAGCTATTACGCCGCAGCCGAGTGTAGCCCAATTAAGCTGTTTCATATAAAATCCTCCTTTTTAAATTAAAGTATTGTAGCTGTGAAGGTACATGAATTATCTAAAATGTAGTCAAATTACAGAATATGTACCAGGATGAACATATTCTAGCATGATGAATTTTCAATTACAATATATTTAGATTAAAAACAGTCAAAATCAGTCAATATAGGATAGTGATCAAATCAAAATTAGTCAATTTGAACTATTAATGTTAATTATAAATTAGTAATAGAAAAGATACTAAAAATAGTAATTAGGCAAGTATTAATGATATATATAGTATATTCTGCACAAAAATGAATGTTACATTTGCATATATTGCACAATTTTAAAACTTGCTTTATAAATTTTTAACAATTTTTAGTGTGATTATTTGTGAATATAAATGACTGATTATGATTGACAATGACGGATTATGAAAATATAATTATACTACAAAGTTAAATGAACGTTGAAATGTTTGATACAGTAATAAAAAAATTAGTTGAACATGAAAGCTTTAATAATAGTCTTTGAATAATTTGATAAACAGGGGTGATTAGATGCTGGCGGAAGATAGATGCAAAAAAATACTTGATATATTAGATTCAATGGGAAGTGTAACTGTTCAGCAGCTTATGGATGAGCTTAATATATCTGAGTCGACAATCAGGCGTGATCTGGTTGCAATGGACAAGAAGGGTTATCTCACCAAGGTACATGGTGGTGCGATTGCCAATAATACAAATATCCATACTCAGGATGAGAAGGTTATCAACAGGCTTAAGCAGAATCGCAGCGAAAAGGAACAGATTGCCAGATATGCGGCATCACTTATTGTGGATAATGATTTTGTTTATATAGATGCCGGTACTACAACGGCAGTCATGATTGATTATATTACTGCAAAGAATGTGGTTTTTGTTACAAACTCTCTGACTAATGCCAAGAGAATTTCCGATAGGGGATATACAGTATATATTCTGGGTGGCGAGTTCAAGTCTACTACTGAGGCTATTGTCGGAGATGAGGCCGTTGTGACGCTCGATAAATATAATTTTACGAAGGGCTTCTGGGGAACCAACGGAATTACTGTGAAGAATGGATTTACAACTCCGGAGATAAAGGAGGCCATGGTTAAAAAGAAATCCATGGAGAATAGCAAGGAGAAATACATTCTTGCGGATGACAGTAAGTTTTCACAGGTATCAAGTATCAAGTTTGCTGATTTTGAAGATGCTGAAATTATTACAAATGCACTAAGTAATGACAACTATAAGAAATACAAAAATATTAAGGAGGTCTGACATGATTTACACAGTTACTTTTAATCCATCATTAGATTATATAGTTGATGTAACAGATTTTAAGACAGGGGTAGTCAATAGAACGACTGGAGAGAAGATTTTTGCAGGTGGTAAGGGCATCAATGTTTCCATGGTTCTTAAGAATCTGGGAATGAGCAATACTTCACTTGGTTTTACAGCGGGTTTTACAGGTAATGAGATTAAAAGACTTTTAGGAGAAAAAGGAGTCGATACTGATTTTATAGAGGTGGAGGAGGGTATTTCACGTATCAACGTGAAGCTTCGCTCAAATGAGGAATCTGAGATTAATGGTCAGGGACCGGTAATCACTGAGGACAATATTAAAAAGCTTTATGAGAAGCTTGACTGCTTAAAGGAGTCTGATGTGCTTGTGCTCGCAGGAAGCATTCCTGATGTGATGCCTTCATCAATGTATATGGATATTATGAAGCATCTTGAGGGCCGCGGAATAAATATCGTGGTTGATGCAACGAGAAATCTGCTCACAAATGTGCTTGCGTATAAGCCATTCCTCATCAAGCCAAACAATCATGAGCTCGGTGAGATATTCGGGGTTGAGATTACAGACAAGGACGATGTGATAAAGTATGCAAAGAAGCTCCAGGAGCAGGGAGCAAGAAATGTGCTTGTTTCAATGGCAGGTGACGGAGCAGTGCTTGTGACCGAGGATGGACAGGAATTTAAGGCACAGGCTCCTAAGGGAAAACTCAAAAACTCTGTAGGCGCAGGTGATTCGATGGTAGCCGGATTTGTTTACGGATACCTCAAATCAAATGATTATAAGCAGGCATTTATTTATGGTGTATGTACGGGAAGTGCAAGTGCATTTTCTGAGGAGCTTGCTACAAAGCCTGAGGTTGAAGCACTTATTGATAAATGGGAGAGTGCTTCCAATTAAACAAACGGTATCAAAAAGGTTGATATAAATAATTAATATATTCTATTAGGAGGAATGATGTATGACAATCAGGGATTTATTGGCAGCTGAGAGTATCAATTTAAATGGTACGCCTGCCGGAAAAACCGAAGCATTGAATCAGTGTATTGATTTGATGGCAAAAAGTGGCAAAATATCCGATGTGGAGAAGTATCGCAAGGGTGTTTTTGCAAGAGAGGAGGAAGGGACAACAGGAATTGGAATGGGTATAGCAATTCCTCATTGCAAGTCTGATGCTGTTACTAAAGCAGGTCTTGCAGCAATGGTTGTAAAGGATGGAGTTGACTTTGAATCACTCGACGGTACACCTGCAAAGATTATTTTCCTTATTGCTGCACCAAACACAGAGGATAATGTGCATCTTCAGGTGCTCAGCAAGCTCTCTGTTATGCTGATGGACGAGCAGTTTACAAATTCTCTTATCAATGCCGGCTCAGTTGATGAGTTTTTAAATATCATCGATAGCGCTGAAAAAGCAAAGGATGAGAAAGAGGCTGTCAAGGAGGCAAAGGCGAAAGAGCCTGTTGAGGTGAAGAAGGACGATGTATTTATCGTTGCAGTTACAGCCTGTCCAACAGGAATTGCCCATACTTATATGGCTGCTGAGGCTATTGAGAAAAAAGCCAAGGAGCTTGGATATCAGGTAAAGGTTGAGACAAGAGGCTCAGGCGGAGCCAAAAATGTGCTCACGGATGATGAGATTGCAAAGGCTGCAGGAGTTATAGTTGCCTGTGATACAAATGTACCTACAGATCGTTTTGACGGAAAGAAGGTTATTGAGTGTCAGGTTTCTGACGGAATCAATAAGGCAGAAGAGCTCATAAAGAGAATTGCTGCCGGTGATGCTCCTGTATTTAAGGCATCAGGTAAAAAGGAGGCTTCACATTCATCAGTTGGTGGAAAAGAGAGCATTGGACATAAGATTTACAAGCACCTGATGAATGGTGTTTCACATATGCTTCCATTCGTAGTTGGTGGTGGTATCCTTATCGCAATCGCATTCCTTATCGATGGATTCAGTGTTGACCTTAATTCACTGCCGGCTGACCAGAGAGCAAATTTCGGTACTATTACACAGGCCGCAGCAATGTTTAAGGGAATCGGTGGAACAGCATTTGGATTTATGCTTCCTATCCTTGCAGGCTTTATCGCTATGAGTATTGCTGACCGTCCTGGTCTTGCAGTTGGTTTTGTTGGCGGTTCAATCGCAGCAAACGGCACATCAGGCTTCCTTGGAGCACTTGTAGCAGGTTTCGTAGCAGGATATATTGTGCTCCTCTTAAAGAAGGTATTTTCTAAACTTCCGGAGAGTCTTGATGGTATGAAGCCGGTTCTGCTTTATCCGCTGCTTGGTATATTCCTGGTAGGCGTTATAATGCAGTTTGTAGTTGAGCCTCCAATCGGAGCTTTAAATACAGCTATCAACAATGGTCTTAATGGACTTAACGGTGCAAGCGCAGTAGTACTCGGAATACTTCTCGGAGGAATGATGTCAGTAGATATGGGTGGCCCTGTAAACAAAGCCGCTTATGTATTTGGTACAGCTTCAATCGCTGCCGGAAACTACAATATCATGGCAGCAGTTATGATTGGCGGTATGGTTCCACCAATAGCAATCGCTCTTGCAACAATCTTCTTCAAGAACAAGTTTACAGCAGAGGAGAGAAAGGCAGGACCTACAAACTTTATCATGGGATTATCATTTATCACAGAGGGTGCAATCCCATTCGCAGCATCTGATCCGCTTCATGTCCTTCCGGCATGTGTAGTTGGTTCAGCAGTGGCAGGTGGACTTTCAATGGCATTTGGATGTACACTCATGGCACCTCACGGAGGAATCTTCGTAGTTCCTACAATCGGAAATCCGTTAATGTATCTTGTTGCATTGGTAATCGGAGCTTTCATTGCATGTGGATTACTCGGATTACTCAAAAAGAAAGTAAGTGAATAAGCAATCCTCAATTATCATTTAATTCAATCTATAAACTAATCAGCAAAGGCACTGCTTCGGCGGTGTCTTTGTTGTTATCTTGTGTATTAAAAATTAAAAGTATAAACATTCTCTGAAATAACAGCCTCATGCCTTGACGAGTGAATTTTCGAAGCATAAAGTAGTATTAGGATGAAATAGTAAGTCAAAAAAATCAATTATTTATGAGACTTAAATAAAAAAACAGTGAGGAAAATCATGGGTAAGGTTATAGGTATAGATTTAGGAACAACAAACAGCTGTGTGGCAGTTTTGGAGAATAATCAGCCGGTAGTTATAACTAACAGCGAGGGGCAGAGAACCACTCCGTCTGTAGTGGCTTTTACAAAGAATGGAGAGCGACTGGTTGGAGAGGCTGCAAAGAGGCAGGCAGCGGTCAATGTGGACAGGACATTTTTCTCAATAAAGAGACAGATGGGAAGCGATTTCAGGGCAAAAGTGGACGGAAAGCTGTATTCAGCTCCTGAGATTTCTTCTATGATTCTCAGAAAGCTGAAAAAGGATGCAGAGGACTATATTGGTGAGGCAGTGACAGACGCTGTAATCACAGTTCCTGCATATTTTTCGGATGCGCAAAGGCAGGCAACTAAGGATGCAGGAAGGATTTCTGGGCTTAATGTGCTTCGAATCATAAATGAGCCAACCTCTGCGGCACTCGCATACGGACTGGACCACGGACAGCAGCAGAAAATTCTTGTCTACGATCTCGGAGGAGGAACCTTCGATGTGTCTGTTATCGAAATAGGGGACAATCTGATAGAGGTGCTTGCCACAGCCGGTGATAATCATCTGGGTGGAGATGATTTTGATGAGAGAATCACCAATTATCTGGTCACAGAATTTTACAGACAGCAGAATGTGGATCTGAGAAAGGATAATACTGCTATGCAGCGTGTCAGGGAGGAGGCTGAGAAGGCAAAAAAGGTACTTTCATCCTCATCCTCAACCACTATCAACCTGCCGTTTATCACCACTGTAAAGGGACAGCCGGTTCACATGGAGATGAACCTCACAAGGGCTGAGTTTAATGAGATAACAAAGGATCTGGTGGAGAGAACGGCTATTCCTGTAAATCAGGCACTTTCAGATGCTGGAATTTCGGCATCAGAGCTTGGTATGGTGTTGTTGGTAGGAGGCTCGACACGTGTGCCGGCTGTTGTTGAGGAGGTCAGAAGAATTACAGGAAAAGAGCCTTCACACAACCTGAATCCTGATGAGTGCGTGGCACTCGGTGCAGCAGTACAGGGTGGCAAGCTCGGTGGAGCAATTGTCGCAGGCAGCAGTGCGGCAGAGATTATACTGATGGATGTCACACCGCTTTCACTAGGAATTGAGACGGTCGGTGGTGTTTCAACCAAAATTATTGACAGAAATACGACTATTCCTACGAGATACAGCCAGATTTTTACAACTGCAGGAAGCTTCCAGACCTCTGTGGATATAAAGGTACTGCAGGGCGAGAGGCAGTTTGCAAGGGACAATAAGCTGATTGGAAACTTCAGGCTAAAGGGCATCAAGCCGGCTCCGGCAGGTGTGCCGCAGATAGAGGTGACGTTTGATATAGATGCAAACGGCATTGTGCAGGTTTCTGCAAAGGACCTGGGCACAGGAAAGCATCAGGAGATTACGATTACCGCAAGCTCAAATTTGTCTGATTCTGAAATTGAGCAGGCAATCCGCGAGGCACAGGAGTATGAGGCAACAGATGGACAGAGAAAGGCTTATATTGATGCAAGAAGTGAGGCTGATACGCTTGTGCGACAGGTGGAAAATGTCATGGCTGACAAGGAAAAAAGAAAGGCTATGGACAGCGCACAGAAAAAGAGTGTGAAATCGTCACTTTCATATGTGAAGAAGCTTATTTCAAGGACAAAGCCCACAAATGTGAGCGAAGAGCAGGCTGCCGAGATAAAGCATGCGGCAGATGAACTGAGAAATGCGGCAGCGGGACTGATTTAATTATAGTAACTACTATTATTCATTTGGCTATTTACGAGAAGCGGATTTTCATATAAAATATGGGTAAGTGGTGAGTATTTATAACCACCTTGAATAGTTATAATGTTAATTTAAATCCGAGGAAATAGAAAATGAATGCGAACGATAAAACAGAAAAGGTACTAAGAGAAATTCATATCATGCTCTCAAAGGCGGAGCCGTATAAGCCGGAGCCGAGCAGGGTGATCATAAACAAGCAGCAGATGATAGATTTACTTGCTGAGCTGAATAAGTGTATATATGCAATGCAGGACGAGTATGAGCTTACTGAGCAGAGCCGCAATCACGCAGAGAGAGAGTTCAGAAAGAAGGGGGATCAGATAGTCTGGGATGCAAGCAGAAAGGCTGAGGATGTGTATGCTGCATCGGTTATCTATACGGATGAGGCGCTTTCAAGAGTGCGTGATATCATCAATGATACCAACGAGTCACTTGAAAAGCTGTGCAAGAATATGAAGGATAAGATTGCAGAACAGGAGAAGATAGTTAAAACTAACCAGTATGAGCTCAAGGGACAGCTTCAGGACTTGTCCGATACGGAGAAGTATCTTAAGATTATCGATGACAGAAATAAGGAGATAGAACGTCAGAAAAATGCAGGTAAGCCTGTAGAGGAGCGTACTATTGACAAGGAAGAGAAGTCCATATATGCAAACAGACAGACTGAAATCAAGGTAAATATGGATTATATCAGAAAACTGGGACTTGCTGAGGGCGAGGACCTGGGAGATGGTGTAGTGGGTGAAGTGAAGCTTGCAGACGATACACCTGATGCCGGATCAAATCATAGCAATGATAAGGATGAAGCCAAGGCTGCAAAGTCACCTGTCATCAACACTAAGGAGGGCAAGGAACTCACAGACGGAATACACAAGATGTGGCAGAGCATAACCGGCAATAGAAATAATTAGCAAATCTGATTAAAAATATAAAGCAGCAGTTCAAAGTAGAACGGCTGCTTTTGGCTTATATTGAAAAATGGTCAATATTAAGCAGATTTTAAGAAAAACAATGTGGATAATCTGATAAAATATAGCTGACTAACGGCAGGAGAAGGTTTCTGTTCAAAATTCATAGAAGGAGGATAATATGACAATATTAGTTTGTGATGACGACAAGGAAATAGTTGAGGCAATTGAGATTTACCTGATGCAGGAGGGCTACGACGTGGAGAAGGCCTACGACGGCATACAGGCAGTTGAGATTATGAAGAATAAAAAAATAGACCTCATGATAATAGATGTCATGATGCCAAAGCTCGACGGAATAAGAGCTACTCTGCAGATACGAAAGGAAAGCAGGGTGCCGATAATCATTCTATCGGCAAAGACAGAGGATGCTGACAAGATTTTAGGCCTCAATGTGGGTGCTGATGATTATGTCACAAAGCCTTTTAATCCGCTTGAGCTTGTGGCAAGGGTAAAGTCACAGCTTCGCAGATATACCACTCTGTCAAGCAATGATGCAGCCGGAGACAAGGTTTATGAAGCCGGAGGCCTTTTGGTAAATGATGATTTAAAAAAGGTGACTGTGGATGGCGAGGAGGTAAAGCTCACACCGATTGAGTACAATATCCTGCTTTTACTACTTAAAAACAAGGGAAAGGTCTACTCAATAAACGAAATATATGAGAGTATATGGAACGAGGAGGCGATAGGCGCCGATAATACAGTTGCAGTGCACATCAGACATATCAGGGAAAAAATAGAGATAAATCCTAAGGAGCCACGCTATCTGAAGGTGGTCTGGGGAGTAGGCTATAAGATAGAGGACAACAAATGAAGCAGTATACGATAGGAAAAAAAGCAGCGGTCATAGTTTTACATCAGCTATGCATGATACTTATGGTGACAGGAGTGTTTGCCACAGGCTATGCATTCAGGCACGATGCGCATGAAAATATTGATATATATACACTCATATCGCTGGCGGGCCTGGTAGGCAGCTTTGTGAGCCTGGCATATATGGCAAACGTGGCCGGCAGAAAATCAGAGGATGATTATACAATATACTATTTACCGATTGACAAGGTATACTCTGATGTGATGCTAGTGATATTTACACTGCTCATGGTATTTATGGGAAAAGTGATTTCAGGCGTAAAAAACCAGCACTTTGACTATGCATCACTTATTATGACGGCAGGCACATTTTCTTTTTTGTTTGATCTGGCTTTTATTATTTTATACCAGAGCATTGTAAGGAAGATAAAAGGCAATATACTTTACACACACAGCCTGATGTACAAGGGCTATGAGCTTTTGAAAAGAGTTATTGAGAAAAAGGATATCCACACACAAAAAACCAAAGAGATAATGCGCATACAGGAGGCTCTTGAAGCTATTTCGGAAGGAGCGCTTGACACTACACTCAATGTCAATGAGTTTCATGGGCAGCAGAAAAATGTGGCGGAGGCTGTCAACCATATACGCCAGGGTCTTATGAGCTCGGTAAATGAGAGTCTTAAGAATGAAAAATTAAAGGCAGACTTAATAACAAACGTATCACACGATATAAAGACACCTCTGACATCAATAGTCAACTATGTTGACCTGCTTAAGAGGGAAAATCTGGAAAATGAAAATGCTAAATACTATATACATGTGCTGGAGGAAAAGTCACAGCGCTTAAAGCAGCTTACAGAGGATTTGGTAGAAACATCAAAGATTACCTCGGGAAATGTGAAGCTCAATATGCAAAAGCTTGATCTGGTTGAGCTTTTATACCAGACCGGAGGTGAATTCAATGAGCGCTTTGAGTCGAGAAATCTGACAATAGTTACAAAAATTCCATCAGAACAGATATTTATCTATGCGGATGGGCGTCAGCTTTACCGCTCTATTGAAAATCTGTATACTAATGCCGCAAAATATGCACTGGAAAATACCAGAGTGTATGTAGAACTTGAAAAGGCAGATAAAAAGGCAGTTTTTACAATAAAGAATGTGTCTAAGAACGAGCTTGACATAGTAAGCAATGGAAATGTGGACCTGACAGAGCGTTTTGTGAGGGGAGAGAGGTCGAGAACCACTGAAGGAAGTGGACTTGGACTTTCGATTGCAAAGAATCTGACCCATTTGATGGGAGGAAAATTCGAAATTAAGGTAGATGGTGATTTATTTATTGCCACAATTACCTATAATATTATATAATAGTAAATAATAGAATTTTGAAATACACATACGGAGGTAGAATAAGTGAAATTATATGAAAATGGTGCTTACCTTTTAAATGGTAAGGAAGTAATAATTGATGGACCTAAGGCTCAGGCAGCTGTCAAAAGCAAGACCGGCATGGACATCGATAAACAGACAGCTAAGCAGGAGACAATTGCTTACGGTATTTTAAAGGAGCACAATACATCCGGCAATATGGACAAGCTTCAGATTAAGTTTGATAAGCTTACATCGCATGATATCACATTTGTAGGTATCATCCAGACAGCACGAGCTTCAGGACTTGAGAAATTCCCTATCCCGTATGTACTTACAAACTGTCATAACAGCCTTTGTGCAGTTGGTGGAACAATCAATGAGGATGACCACATGTTTGGTCTCACATGTGCAAAGAAGTACGGCGGAATCTATGTACCACCTCATCAGGCAGTTATCCATCAGTTTGCACGAGAGATGCTTGCCGGCGGCGGAAAGATGATACTTGGTTCTGATTCACATACACGCTATGGTGCACTTGGTACTATGGCAGTCGGCGAGGGTGGACCTGAGCTTGTTAAGCAGCTTCTCGAACAGACATATGATATTGATATGCCTGAGGTAGTAGGTATTTACCTGACAGGAGAGCCAATCAAGGGCGTTGGACCACAGGATGTCGCACTTGCAATTATCGGAGAGGTATTCGGAAACGGCTTCGTAAAGAACAAAGTTATGGAGTTTGTAGGACCGGGTGTGTCTAATCTGAGCGTTGACTTCCGTATAGGTGTCGATGTTATGACAACAGAGACTACATGTCTTTCTTCTATCTGGAGAACAGATGACCAGGTTAAGGAATTCTTTGAGATTCACGGTAGGGCTGAGGACCACAAGGAGCTTAATCCGGGTGAGGTGGCTTACTACGACAGATTTATTGAGATTGATTTAAGCCAGATCCGCCCAATGATAGCTATGCCATTCCACCCAAGCAATACCTATACTATCGATGAGCTCAATGCAAACCTCATGGATATTCTCGATGACTGTGAGAAGAGAGCTGAGGTAAGCTTTGACGGCAAGGTGAAGCTTGATTTAAAGAGTAAGGTAAGAGACGGAAAACTGTATGTTGACCAGGGAATCATCGCAGGCTGTGCAGGCGGTGGATTTGAGAATATCTGCGATGCGGCTGACATATTAAACGGACATTCAATCGGAGCAGATGAGTTTACACTGAGTGTTTACCCGGCATCTACTCCAATATACATGGAGCTTGTGAAAAACGGAGCTGTAGCAAAGCTTCTTGAGACAGGTGCAATCGTAAAGACTGCTTTCTGCGGACCTTGCTTTGGTGCAGGAGATACACCTGCCAACAACGCATTCTCTATCCGTCATTCAACAAGAAACTTCCCTAACAGAGAGGGTTCTAAGGTACAGAACGGACAGATCAGCTCAGTGGCACTCATGGATGCACGTTCAATCGCTGCAACAGCAGCAAACAAGGGCTTCCTTACATCAGCAGCGGATATTGATGTCAACTTTACAAAGCCAAAATATTTCTTTGACAAGACTATATATGAGAATCGTGTATTTGACAGCCATGGAGTGGCAGATCCTTCAGTTGAAATCCAGTTCGGACCAAACATCAAGGACTGGCCGGCAATGAGCGCGCTTCCTGAGAATATGCTCCTTAAGGTGGTTTCAGAGATTCATGATCCTGTTACTACAACAGATGAGCTCATTCCTTCAGGAGAGACATCTTCATATCGTTCAAACCCTCTTGGCCTTGCAGAGTTCGCACTTTCAAGAAAGGATCCTGAGTATGTAGGCAGAGCAAAGGAAATCCAGAAGGCCCAGAAGGCTATAGAGAGTGGTGAGTGCGCAGGAAAGGCTGTTCCTGAGGTTGCTGAAATCATGGGAGTAGTAAAGAAAAAATTCCCTGAGGCAAGCCATGAGAATATGGGCTTCGGAAGCACAATTTTTGCTGTTAAGCCGGGTGACGGCTCAGCAAGAGAGCAGGCTGCCAGCTGCCAGAAGGTACTCGGAGGCTGGGCAAATATCGCAAACGAGTATGCCACAAAGAGATACCGTTCAAACCTTATCAACTGGGGAATGCTTCCATTCATCATCGATGAAGGAGAGCTTCCGTTCCACAACCTCGACTATATCTTCCTTCCGGGAATCAAGAAGGAAATCGAGGATGCAAAGACGGAGTTTGAGGCATATGTTGTCAAGGATGGTGAATTAAAGCCATTTACACTGAAGATGGGTGAACTCACAGATGATGAAAGAGAGATAATATTAAAGGGATGTCTCATCAACTATAACCGTAAATAAGGAGAGTTTAATCCGATGGAAGAAACCGGAAAAGCTGGTAAAAAATCAAACATTGAGATAAATGCAGATAAGGGTGCGAAGCAGAATTCGCACCCGGGGCGTGAGGAATGGCCACATCTGATCAGAATAGGTGTCATGGTATTTGTCACGTTTGCAGTCAGTATACTGTTTTTCTTTGCACTGTACAGATTTGAGGGTTTTGCAGGTATATGGAACAAGCTGCTTGCGGCAGCAATGCCTATTATAATGGGACTTGTGCTTGCATACCTGATGAATCCTGTCATGCTGTGGCTGGAAAGATGCTTTAAAAAGCTCCTTTCCAAAAAGATGAAAAGCGAAAGCAAGCTGCGAAAGGTTTCAAGAGCTCTTGCAATCACAGGCTCGGTGATTATTCTTGTAGCAATTATTTCGCTCCTCATTGCGGCTATTGTGCCTTCTGTCATAGCAAGTATATCGGGACTTATGAAGACACTGCCAAAAGATGTTGCGGCATTCATCAACATGATAAAGAACGGCAATTTCGGGGACAGCAAAATTGCTGAGCTCGCGAGCACAGGTTTACAGAATGCAACCGACTACATTGAGAATTATGCCACAGAAAAGCTGATTCCTGAGGCACAGAAGTATGTTGCACAGATTACAACCGGTGTGATTTCGGTAGTCAGAGGCTTACTTAATTTTATTATCGGAATAATCGTAATGGTCTATGTGATGAGTATTCAGGAGACTCTTGCAGGACAGAGCAAAAAGATAATATATGCTGTCTGTAAGCCAAAGACAGGCAATATCATCATTGAGACGATCAGAAAGACAAATGAGATTTTTGGAGGCTTCATAAGCGGTAAGATTATAGATTCACTGATTATAGGTGTGATTGCATATTTCGGATGTCTGATTTTAAGGATTCCATCATCGGTGCTCGTTGCAGTGATTATCGGCGTCACAAATGTGATTCCGGTATTCGGACCGTTTATCGGTGCAATTCCATCGTTACTCATAGTGGTAATTCAGAGTCCGTGGCATGCGCTTTATCTTCTGATATTTATTGTCGTGCTGCAGCAGGTGGATGGCAATATAATAGGGCCTAAGATACTTGGCTCATCTACCGGTCTTTCGACCTTCTGGGTTATGTTTGCCATACTAATCGGCGGAGGAATGTTTGGTTTTCTTGGAATGTTACTTGGTGTTCCGACCTTTGCTGTGATATACTATATTGTGAGAAGAGTTGTTAATTATGCTCTCAGGAAAAAGAAGCTTCCTGAGGACACAAGGGATTATACAAAGACAACAGGTGTAGATACAAAAAATAATAAGCTTAAATACGAGTAGGTGAAATAAGTGGATAAATACGAATACAATCTCAAGCTGGATCAGATAAAAGCCCTAAGCGCCGAGGAGGGCTATATGAGCGCAGCAGAGATTGCAGATAGCATAAATTGGAACAAAATTAAAAATGTAAATACACTCGTTAAAATCGGCGAAATCTACGAGAAGGCCGAAAGATACCAGGATGCAAGGGATATACTTTTAATGGCCTATGACCGTTCGCCAATCGGCAGGATGATCATATACAGACTGGCTGAGGTCGCCATCAAGATGGGTGATTATGATGCTGCTACAGAGTATTATGATGAGTTTGTTGAGATAGCGCCTCATGATGATATGAAGTATGTATTAAGATATGCCATCAAAAAAGGGCAGGGAGCTTCATTTGATGAGCTTATCACTATTCTTGAAGAGTACAAGGATGAAGAATACACTGAAGAGTGGGCATATGAGCTTGCATATCTATACCACAAGGCCGGAAAAGCCGATAAGTGTATAGATGCCTGCGATGAGCTCATTCTGTGGTTCGGAGACGGACCATATGTGGAGCGTGCGCTGGAGCTTAAGATGCTTTATCAGCCACTTACCAAGGCTCAGGAGGAAAAGTACAGACGATTCAAGGCAGAGAAGGAAAAGCCGGCTAAGATAAAGGATGAGGCTGAGGTCACTGAGATAGGTGCCATGGAGATGGTAAAGGGCGGAGAGATAGTGCATGATGACGTAACTATTCCGCAGATTACTGTAAATCAGGAGAAGTTCAATACTGTAAATTTACAGCATGAGATTGCCAAGGGTATGCAGCAGATCATGGAGGCCAAGGGCAAGAATGAAGTTGCTGATACGATGGATACCATCAAAAAAATAGTTGAGGATATTCCTTATCTCAAGCTCGAAAAGGAGCAGGAAGAGTATGCACAGCAGCCGGAAGAGACAGAGCATATCGCTACAGATGAAGAGATAGATGGTTCACTTAAGCTGAATTTCAAGGAGCTTTTGGGTGAAGACGCTGACGGACAGATGTCTATGGTCATGAGTGAAAAGACTCAGCTTGAGCATCAGATTACAGGACAGATGTCTATACAGGATGTGCTTGAAGAATGGGAAAAAACCAGACATGCGGCTGAAATTGCACTTAAAGAGGCTGAGCAGCAGAAGCTTGAGTCAGCTAAGGCAAGAGCACTTCAGGAGGCAGGAGACATCATGGAGAGACTAAATGATGTCATTCCAAAGCTGGATGCAGGTGTCACTCCGAAGGAACTTCTTGAGGAGGAGTATTTGAAGGTCCCGGTTGATATTATAGAGCAGAAAGCTGCCGTGAAGGAGCCTGAAGAAGAGCAGAAACCGGATATGCAGGAGCTTTATGCAGATGAGACTGTGGATGAAGTACAGGAGCCGCAGGAAGCACCGGAAGATACTATAGAAGAAGCACAGGAGCCGCAGGAAGAACCGGAAGAGGCTATAGACGAAGTGCAGGAGTCACAGGAAGAACCGGAAGAAGCTATAGACGAAGTGCAGGAGTCACGTGAAGTACCTGAAGATACTGCAGATGAAGTCAAGGAACCGGTTGGAGAGCCGGAGGATATAATTATGGCAGAGGAGTCTGAGAAAGACGAGATACTCACGCAGCCGACTACCATGATGCCTGAAATAACAGATGATATGTTAAATGCCGATGATGATACAGCAGATGATGAGGCTTCACAGGAGGAAGAAAACGTTTCTGAGAAGAGAGATTTTGATCATGTGACATCATTTATCGAGCAGGAAATAGCCAAGATGACAGCAAAGAATCCGGGACTGGAGAAGAAGCTGGATATGGCTAAGACAAGAAAAATGCCGGATATTTCATTGCCGGAGGATTTAGACAGCGAAGAAGATGACTCGAAATTGAAAGAAACAAAACATATAAAACAGCTTACAAGCGAACAGAAGGCTATATTTTCATATTTCATACCGGTAAAGGGTATGGAGGATCAGATCTGCAAGGCATATAATGCAGTGCTTGATCATTTCAACAGGAAAGAAAACGCATCCACAGGCAACCTCATTATACAGGGAGAGCAGGGGTGCGGAAAGACAATGCTTGCTACAAGCTTTATAAAGGTATTACAAAAAGATGGTGAACAGCTTACAGGAAAGATGGGCAAGATTGATGCTGCCGCACTCAATAAAAAGGATGTGCAGCAGGTAGTCAGAAAGATAACAGGAGGCTGTCTCATCATAGAAAGAGCCGGTGATATCGACCGCAGCATAGCTGCCCAGCTATCATTTTTGATGGAGCATGATATTACCGGAACACTCTATATACTTGAGGATACATCAAAGGGTATAAAGAAGGCTCTCTCAATGGATGAGGGCTTTGCATCCAAGTTCACGGAAAAGATATCAGTTCCTATTTTTACAAATGATGAACTCGTATTGTTTGCCAAATCGTACTCTGCAGAGCTTGGGTACAAGATAGATGAGATGGCTATTCTGGCATTGCACAACAGAATCAGCAATATTGAGAGAATAGACCAGGCTACCACTCTGACAGAGGTCAAGGACATAATTGACGAGGCCATAGACAGGGAGGCTCACAGCGGACTTAAGAAGGCTATAAGTATTCTGACAGCCAAGAGATATACAGATGATGACCGAATTGTACTCAAAGAGGATCATTTCAGGGAAAAATAAATACTTATGGGGGTATATATATGTGTAATTTTACAGCAATGGATTGTTACCTGTTTGGTCAGGCAACACACTATGATATCTACAAGAAGATGGGTGCTCACTTAGCTGAGCGCAAAGGAAAAAAAGGAGTGTGCTTTGACGTCTGGGCGCCACATGCGAGGGAAGTATACGTATTTGGTGAGTTCAATGACTGGAATGAGACCAGCCATGAGATGAAGCGTGTAGAGCCGGAAACCATGGGAGTGTATGAGCTTTTTGTACCTGGAGCGAAAAAGGGTCAGATGTATAAGTTTATTATAGTCACTGAACAGGGTGATAAGCTGTACAAGGCAGATCCATATGCAAACTACGCAGAGCTTCGTCCGGGAACAGCTTCTATCATCACAGATATCGAGCACTTCACATGGACTGACAAAGAGTGGATGGATAAGAGGGCAGCAAAGTCAGAAGCTGATGTATATTCTTCACCTATGGCTATATATGAGTGCCATCCGGGCTCATGGATGAGACATCCGGGCAGAGATGATGAGGGCTTTTATACATACAGGGAGCTTGCAAAATCACTCATATCCTATGTAAAAACTATGGGATATACACATATTGAGCTTATGGGTATTTCAGAGTATCCGTTTGATGGCTCATGGGGATATCAGGTGACAGGCTACTATGCACCTACATCGAGGTATGGAGAGCCTGAGGATTTTGCATACTTTGTTGATCAGTGCCATAAAAATAATATCGGAGTAATCCTCGACTGGGTACCTGCACATTTTCCAAAGGATGCGCATGGACTTGCCAATTTCGACGGAACAGCCACATATGAGTATGCAGACCCAAGAAAGGGAGAGCATCCTGACTGGGGCACAAAGATATTTGACTACGGTAAGAATGAAGTAAAGAACTTTCTTATCGGAAGTGCATTGATGTGGATAGAAAATTACCACGTAGACGGACTGAGAGTGGATGCAGTTGCGTCAATGCTTTATCTTGACTATGGAAAGAACGACGGACAGTGGGTGCCAAACAAGTTTGGAGGCAATAAGAACCTTGAGGCAGTAGAGTTTTTCAAGCATATCAATACACTCATACTTGGAAGAAATCACGGAACTGTAATGATAGCCGAAGAGTCTACCGCATGGCCAAAGGTAACAGGCAAGGTAGAGGAGGACGGACTGAACTTCAGCTACAAGTGGAACATGGGATGGATGCATGACTTCCTTGATTATATGAAGCTGGATCCATATTTCCGTAAAAATAACCACAACAAGATGACATTTGCGATGAGCTATAATGAGAGTGAGAAATATATTCTGGTACTGTCACATGATGAGGTAGTACATCTGAAGTGTTCTATGCTCAACAAAATGCCGGGCTTAGAAGGGGATAAATTCAAGAACCTCATGGCAGGATATGCATTTATGATGGGACACTGTGGAAAGAAGCTTCTTTTCATGGGACAGGAGTTTGCACAGAAGCAGGAGTGGAGTGAGGAAAGAGAACTCGACTGGTATCTGCTTGAGAATCCGGAGCATAAAAAGATCCAGAACTGGGTAAAGGAGCTGCTTCACCTCTACAGGAGAAACCGCTGTCTATATGAGCTGGATTCAAGCTGGGAAGGCTTTGAATGGATAAATGCAAACGATGCAGACAGAAGCATCTTCAGCTTTATCAGAAAGAGTAAGGATGGCAAGAATAATATGCTCTTTGTCATCAATTTCACACCGGTAGAGAGACCTGATTACAGAGTCGGAGTGCCAAAGCACAAGACATATCAGCTTGTTTTAGATAGTGAGGATCCTAAGTTTACCGGCAAAACGGTACAAGAGCCTGTAAAGAAGGCTGCAAAGGGCAGAGGCAAGGCAGCAAAACAGTCATATAAGAAGCTGGACTATAAGGCAGTCAAATCAGAGTGTGACGGCAGACCATTTTCATTTGCTTATCCACTTGCGCCTTACGGAGTTGCTGTATTTAAATACTAATATACCGGTAAACAGCAGGGTAAAGGACCGCGCCAATTTAAGGCGCGGTCTTTATTTTTGCGTATTATATGTCGATATATAAAAAAGATAACTATTCAGAACCACAAAAGTACGAGGTATGAATATCCATAAATAAAGGCTGCAGAGATGGTATATATGCAGGGCACGGAG
>ERZ1034976.1337-NODE-1337-length-19240-cov-5.285014_pt1 | contig 19240 bp, 16 predicted proteins | sample MGYA00520623_ERZ1034976 | MGnify/ENA primary metagenome ERZ1034976 (study PRJEB33766, sample SAMN09781774) | gut metagenome | biome: gut microbiome | host: Homo sapiens | place: Madagascar | study: EMG produced TPA metagenomics assembly of the PRJNA485056 data... | reverse complement strand
TTCACTATCCGGTCATCGTGCGTCCGGCATTCACCCTCGGCGGTACTGGCGGCGGCATTGCAGACAACGAAGAAATGCTGCGGGATATTTGTAAGAACGGTCTGCGGCTCTCTCCGATCACACAGGTTCTGATTGAAAAATGTATCAGCGGCTGGAAAGAAATTGAATTTGAAGTCATCCGTGACCGCAAGGGCAATGTTATTACCGTCTGCTCCATGGAAAACTTCGACCCAGTCGGCATTCATACCGGCGACAGCATCGTTATCGCTCCGGCAGTCACCCTGACCGACCGGGAATACCAGATGCTGAGAACTGCTGCCATCAACATCATCTCTGAATTGAAGGTAGAGGGCGGCTGCAACTGTCAATTTGCTCTGCATCCAACCAGCATGCAGTATGCAGTTATCGAAGTAAATCCTCGTGTATCCCGTTCTTCTGCACTGGCTTCCAAGGCGACTGGTTACCCGATTGCAAAGGTTGCAACCAGAATCGCCATCGGTTACACATTGGATGAAATCATCAACCAGGTAACCGGCAAGACTTACGCTTGCTTTGAACCGGCTCTGGACTATGTCGTTGTAAAGTACCCAAAGTGGGCATTTGATAAATTTGTCTATGCAAAGCGGACACTGGGCACTCAGATGAAGGCAACCGGTGAAGTCATGGCAATCGGTACGAGCTTTGAACAGGCAATCATGAAGGCCGTTCGTTCTATTGAATTGGGCGTTGACTCCATGAACATGAAGAAATATGCAAAGATGTCGCTGGATGAAATCATGGAACACCTGAAGGTGGTCGATGATGAACGGGCATTCCAAGTATTTGAAGCCCTGAAGCGTGGCGTGACGGTTGAAGAACTGCACGAAAAGACCATGATCGACTGCTGGTTCTTGAACAAGCTGCTGAATCTGGTACACCTCGAACAGTGGCTGGCAGACGGAACCCTCACCGAACAGAAGTACAAGCTGGCAAAACAGTACGGCTATCTGGACAGCACCATCGAACGGATGTCTGGTCAGAAGTGCCCGATGCATCAGCATGCTGTTTATAAGATGGTTGATACCTGTGCCGGCGAATTCAAGGCAGAAACCCCTTACTTCTATTCCACTTATGACGAAGAAAACGAAGCCCTCCAGTTCATGGAACGGACGGCTTCCGGCAAGAAGAAAGTCATTGTATTCGGTTCTGGCCCGATCCGGATCGGTCAGGGGATTGAATTTGACTACTGCTCGGTACACTGTGTATGGACACTGAAAGAAATGGGCTATGAAGCCATTATCTGCAACAACAATCCGGAAACCGTTTCCACGGACTTTGATACCGGCGACCGCCTGTATTTCGACCCGCTGACCAAGGAGGACGTTGCCAACATCGTCCAGACCGAACAGCCGTATGGCGTTGTGGTTCAGTTCGGCGGACAGACTGCCATCAACCTGACACGGTATCTGTCTGACATGGGCGTGAAGATTTTGGGTACAACCGCAGATGATATTGATGCGGCTGAAGACAGAGAACGGTTCGATGAACTGCTTGCAAAGTGCGGCATTCCTCGTCCGGCTGGCTTGACTGTTATGAACACCGAAGAAGCATTGGCTGCTGCAAAACAGCTGGGCTACCCGGTTCTGATGCGTCCGTCCTATGTCCTCGGCGGTCAGAATATGATTATTGCACATTCCGATAAGGATATTGTCGAATACATGGCAATCATCATGAGCCACATGATTGAAAATCCGGTTCTGATTGATAAGTATATGATGGGTACAGAAGTCGAAGTCGATGCGATTTGTGATGGAACAGACTTCCTCATTCCGGGTATTATGGAACACGTGGAACGTGCTGGTATTCACTCCGGTGACTCCATCTCCATCTATCCGGCTCAGAACCTGAACCAGAAGATCACCAATACCATTGTCCGGTACACGGGCTTGCTGGCAAAGGAACTGCACGCAGTCGGCTTGATCAACATTCAGTATGTAGTCTATAACAATGAAGTTTATGTCATCGAAGTAAACCCTCGTTCTTCCAGAACCGTTCCGTATATCAGCAAGGTAACCGGTATCCCGATGGTTGACCTCGCAACAAAGATTATGCTGGGCGAAACCCTGAAGAGCCTCGGCTATGAAAGCGGTCTGTATCCGTCCGGCGACTATGTTGCAGTCAAAGTTCCTGTCTTTAGCTTTGAAAAGCTGCAGGATGTGGATACCATGTTAGGGCCGGAAATGAAGTCCACTGGTGAATGCCTGGGCATTGGCAGAACCTTTGAAGATGCTCTGCTGAAGGGCTTGATTGCTGCCGGATACGACCTCAAGAAAGAAGGCGGCGTGCTGATTTCCGTTCGGGATTCCGACAAGCAGGAAATCATCCCGATTGCAGACCGGTTCTCACGGATGGGCTTTGAACTGTACGGCACAAGCGGAACAGCAAATGTTCTGAACCACAATATGATTGCAACCAATCTGGTTCGGAAGATTTCCGAGGGCGAACCGAACACCATCACCCTGCTGGAAAGCGGTAAGATTCACTATATGATCTCCACTTCCGAAAAAGGCAGAATGCCGGCAAGAGATAGCGTTAAGATGCGGAGAAAGTCTGTAGAACGCTCGATTTGCTGTCTGACTGCCATCGACACCGCTTCGGCTCTGTCCAAGATTCTGGAATCCGGTCGCAGCATTGATGATGTGGAACTGATTGACATCACAAAGATCTAACTCATTTCCACTGAATTATCCAACGTGAAAAAATGCGGATAGGATCTTTCCTATCCGCATTTCCAAAAAAAGGAGGCGTTTTTCTATGCATTACTTACAGGGTCGCTATCCTGTGTTAGAAAAAAAGATTCTGGCAAAGAATATGGTGCAATATGTTATTCTCTGTCCGGAAATCGCAGCGGCTGCCCAGCCGGGGCAGTTCGTCCACATTCTTCCAGTCGGCCATACCTTACGCCGCCCGATTTCTCTTTGCGGCATTGACAAGGAAAAGGGCACGATTTGCATCGTCTTTGAATTAAAGGGCAGCGGAACGGAAACCCTCGCAGCCTGCAATGTCGGCGACTGCATGGACGTGCTTGGCCCTCTGGGACATGGCTTCACCCTGCTGCCGGATGCAAAACGGGTGGTTCTGCTGGGCGGCGGAATCGGAAATCCGCCGATGCTCCCACTGGCTCAGTATTATCAGGAACGGGCAACCGTTATCAGCGGCTTCCGCAGTGCGGAATTTGTCATCTTACAAGAGGCGTTTCAGGCTGCTGGTGCAGAAACAATTCTCTGCACCGATAACGGAACAGTCGGACGGCATGGACTGGTCACAGAACCGCTGCAAGAACTGCTGCAAACCCAGCAGATTGATGCCGTTTATGCCTGCGGCCCGAAGCCGATGCTCCGTGCGATTGCAAACCTCGCCAACAACGCTGATGTGTTCTGTGAAGTTTCACTGGAAGAACGCATGGGCTGCGGCATTGGTGCGTGTCTGGTCTGTGCCTGCAAGCTGGAACGGGAAGGAAAATCCGTTTCCGCTCATGTTTGTAAAGATGGCCCTGTATTTTCTGCAAAGGAGGTTGTTTGGGAATGACCGATTTATCTGTTTCAGTAGCGGATGTTCCGTTTAAAAATCCAATTATTCCGGCTTCCGGTGTGTTCGGATACGGACACGAATATGAAGAACTGTTCCCACTTTCCAAGCTGGGCGGTATCGCCACCAAGGGAACAACGATTACGCCCCGTCCGGGCAACCCCTCCCCTCGAATTGCAGAAACACCGTCTGGAATGCTGAACTCTGTCGGCTTACAGAATCCGGGCATTGATGCTTTCATTGAACGGGAACTGCCGTACCTGCTGACCAAGGACACGGTAATTCTCGCCAACATTGCTGGCTCGACCATTGAAGAATGTGTCACGATTGCAGAACGGCTCGACCAGACCGATGTCCACATGATTGAACTGAACATCTCCTGCCCGAACGTGAAAAAGGGCGGTGCTGCGTTCGGCGTACACTGTGACTCTGCGGAACGCATTACTGCGGCTGTTCGGCAGGCAACCAAAAAGCCGCTGGTGGTCAAGCTCTCTCCCAATGTAACCGACATCACCGAAATTGCAAAGGCAGTGGAAGCTGCTGGAGCAGATGCCGTTTCCCTCATCAATACCCTGTTGGGCATGCGGATTGACATCCGTTCCAAGCGTCCGATTCTGCGGAACAATGTCGGCGGAATGTCTGGCCCAGCTGTCTTCCCGATTGCCGTTCGGATGGTATGGCAGGTTTCCAACGCCGTTTCTATTCCAGTCATCGGTATGGGCGGTGTGGACAGCGGTGCAGCTGCCATGGAAATGATGCTGGCTGGAGCAAGTGCGGTACAGGTGGGGGCTGCGATTTTCACTGACCCGTATGCACCCGTTCGCATTGTCGAAGAATTGCAGGCACTGCTCGAAGAACAGCACATTGCAGATGTAAAAGAACTCATCGGTGCTGTAAAGCCGTGGTAAGCCGGAGGAACTGCGATGATTATTTTAGGTGTAGACTTTGGCGAAGCCAGAACCGGACTTGCCATCTGTGACCGCTCGGAACTGCTGGCTTCTCCAGTCGGAACGATTGCAGAAACAGACTTTGATACCTGCGTAGAAAAAGTTGCAGCAGCCGCAAAAGAACGGCGAGCAGAACGCATTGTGGTCGGCTATCCCAAAAATATGAACGGCACGATCGGCGAACGGGCAGAACGCTGCCAGCAGTTCGCCGCATGCCTGAAAGAAAAAACCAATCTTCCAACGGTGCTCTGGGATGAACGCAGCACAACCGTCACCGCCCACCAGTATTTGAATCAAACCAATACCCGTGGCAAAAAAAGAAAAGCGGTCGTGGATACGGTTGCAGCAACCATCATCTTAGAGAGTTATCTTGCGTATCGCAAACACCATCCGGAGGACTGTTCAGAACATTAACGAACCGATATCGTCCAGAACACAGCCAACGGCTTTCATCGCCTTGTTTGCGTTCTTCCGAATATCATGCTTCTGACGGGATGTGGCTTTGGAAAGCAAATAGCAAGCCGTTCCAACGGCTGTTCCAACGCCAACGCCCCGTACAACAGATTTCAGATTCATACAAGCTGCCTCCTCTCCTGCGAAACTGGAAATAGGATTCCACCGTTCGTTGCAAATATACGACAGGAGGCGGCTTTTTTTGTAAAAAGGAAGGATTTTGTCGTTGATGAAACAATTGAAAATTGTATTGGTAGAACCACAAATTCCCCAGAATACCGGAAATATTGCAAGAACCTGTGCGGTTACGGGTGCTTCCCTGCACCTAATACGACCAATGGGGTTTGAAGTAACAGATAAGCATTTAAAGCGTTCCGGTTTGGATTATTGGAACAAACTGGATATTACCTATTATGAGAACTGGGCAGACTTTGTTGCAAAACATCAAGAAGAACAAGACCAGTTCTATTTCTTCACCACCAAAGGCAAGCACGTCCACAGCGATGCGATCTATACCAAACTGGACAGTGTGTATCTCATCTTCGGACGGGAGGACAAAGGACTGCCGGAACCGCTCCTGCACGCCCATGCAAACCAGTGCGTTCGCATTCCGATGCGGCATACCTTGCGGAGCCTGAACCTCTCGAACTCCGTCGCCATTGCAACATACGAAATCTTGCGGCAATGGGGCTATCCGGAATTGCAGTGTGCCAGTGAACTGGATGTCTGCGAGGAAGATTGAAAATCATTGGTTTAGATGAAAAAAGAGCCTGCCCATGCAGACTCTTTTTTTGCTTATTCCAGCCAGTTTTTCTCCGGCTCTAAAATTTGCAGCTTTTGCACATATTGCGTATTTTGCAGCAGGGAACAATATTTTTTCGGGGTCATGCCCGAAAATGCCTTGAAATCATGCACAAAATGCGACTGATCATAATAGCCCAGTTCCATGGCGGTTTCCGTCAGATTGCGGTCGGCATGGGCATTCAATGCCTTGACTGCTGCCTGAAACCGGAAAATTTTTGCAAGCTGTTTCGGACTCAATCCCACCTCAGAGCGAAAACTTTTGTCAAGATAACGGGTCGTGTATCCCGTTTCTTCTGCCAGCTGTTCCACGGTCACGCTGCCAGCTGAACCAACCAGCAGATTTGCAGCGTGCAGCACCAGCAAGTTGCTGTGCTCCATTGGTGAAACACGCTGGTAAATCTTCATATAAGACCGCAGAAAGGCTGTGATTTGCCGATAGAAGTCGGTCGTTCCGCAGATTTCTTCCAACATGCGTTCATCCTGAATCCAGTCTGAAAACGGAACCTGATGATTCACCAGCTGCCCCATTACGCCGGATTTTCCCAGAACGGGATTATAGCCCGGCAGAAACCGTACCCCGAAATAACAACTATTTGACCGCAACAGTACTGTTTCCGGAGCAAGTACTGTTCCGCAAATATTCGCCTCTGGTGCAGTTGTATCACAACAAAATACCATATCCACACAGCCATCCGGCACGGCATACCGTGGGAGCGTCCCTGTCTGGCACTGGTAAAAATGAACGATTCCAAACCGATTCATGATATATTTCTTGTATGTCTCTGATGCCGTTACGAAAAACGGCTGCCTTGGTGTCATATAGATGCGTCGTTCCATAAAAAAACACCTTCCCGTTTCGTTCGATGCTGCTACTCGTAATTATAGTACAGTCAAACGAAACGTGCAAGGTGTTTCATGATTTATTCAAGATATATTTTCATACCAACAAATTTTCATCAGGTTTCCGGTCGTGTGCCCGTGTTCACATCCGCCGGAACGCTCTGCACTTCCGGTTCTGCATGCATATGCAGCCGCTCCGCCAATCTTGGATGATGGTGAATCTGATACAGGTCGGTTTCCATCGCCATGACTTCCTTGATTTGATATGCTTTGAACATCGGGCGTTTCATCACGCATTTAATCCAAATCACTGCATACACAGAAAGAATTGCCAGCACGACTACAAAGATGGTGTAAATCTTCTTCTTGACGTTCCAGTCGGAATCAATGTTGTAAATCATAAACGCATTGCCCAAAATGCCAATCACCGGAATCAGTGCCCCGAACGGCAGTTTGAATGTACGAGGGGCTTTCGGCAGCCGCTTCCGCAGAATCAACACATCAAAATGCAGAATGATGTAGGAGAAAATCCAGAACGTGCAACCTGTCAGAATCAGGAACGTCAGCTGGTCGCTGGTGGAAAGTCCCGTGATATTGATGAGCACCATCACCACTGCAACCAACAGCAGCCCGACATATGGCGTTCCCCGAAGATTCTTCCGCAGGAAAACAGATGGCAGCAAGTTGATTTTCGCCATGCCGGAACAAATCTGTGAGATGGAAAACATCGCCGTGTTCAAGGTACTGATGACTGCCAGCAGCGAAATCATCGTCATCCAAACCGTGCCCACTTTTCCGAACAACAGCGAACCATAGAGAATGTGCGGAACGGTACTGCTGCCCAGCTCTTCCCATGGGGTATAATGGCTGAATCCAATGCAGACAAAAATCTGCATCACCAGAATCACCAGCAGACTGATAACCATGCCCAGCGGTACTTTTCGCCGTGCATTCTTGACTTGTGACGAAATCGGAATGATAAATTCAATGCCGATGAACAGGAAAAATGCCAGCCCCAACAGGGAAAATACATCGCTTGGCTTGGAGGAAAGCACGGCTTCCTGCTCGACGACCTGCCCCGTTCCCAGCTTCAACGTTCCTGCAATGCCGAGGAAAATCAGTGAGCCGATCAGGGCATAGGCAACAACGTTTTGAATCTTCGCAAACATATCAACCCCGAACCAGTTTAGACATGCCAGCAGGAGAATCAGCAAAATCGAATACATGGATGGCGAAATCGGAACATTCGGCAAGACACTGCTCAAGGTGTTCCCGAACATCGCCGCTTCGGAACTGCCCATAATCGTTTGACAAGTCAAGTATCCGCCGACAGTAATCACAATCGACACAAAAGGCCCAAAACAGGCAAGCGTATACTGTGCCATGCCACCCGTCAGGTTCGGCATCAGGGCGTTCAGTTCGCAGATGGAAAAGGCAGTCAGAATATTAAATGCACAGGCAATTGCCATCGTAATGATAAACGGCAAGCCAATCGCAGCCGTCCCCTGTCCGATGGAAAGCAGACAGCTGGTTGCTACAATCAACCCAACACCAGTCGCCACAACACTTGGCAGACCTAATTTTTTCTGTTCCATAACCGTTCGCTCCTTTTTCTGCAATGTGCTTACTTTTCACCGTGGACTAAGGCATCATAGCCTTCTTCTCCGGTGCGTACCCGTACCACATGCGTGACATCAGAAACAAAAATCTTTCCATCGCCAATGTGCCCCGTATACAGTTCTTTCTTGACAAACTCCAACAGCCCCTCTACTTCTTCTGTCGGCAACACCATCATGACAACTTCTTTCGGCAGCAGGCTGATTTCCTGATTCTTGCCTTCCACTTCAAATTCCTGTGTGCCATGCTGTACCCCACAACCCAACACCTGATAAACCGTCATCCCCGTAATCCGAAACTTTCCGAGGGCTTTCTTCAACGGTTCAATCTTGGAAATTCCGGTGATAATCTCAACTCTGGACAATTGCATAATACTTCCTCCATTCTGGTTTCCCATCGGAAACCTGATACAATAAAATCATAGAAAACAAAAATGGTGTCGAACTTCCACAAGAGAAATTCGACACCATTGTCTGTTTGACTTTGATTATAGCACGAACTCCTACAAAAAAATTGTAAAAATCCGAACCGTCACTTTGTAAAGCGGTCATACCGCAGTGCAGACAAGTCAACCGCTGTTTCCTGTCCGGTTGCCAGCTGGGACAGTACCAACCCAACCGCCGGAGCAATCCCGAACCCGTGTCCGGTAAAGCCACAGGCAAGAATCAAGCCCGGCACTTCTTCCACGGTACTGATCACCGGAACATGGTCTGCACACGCATCCATCCAGCCTGCCCATGTCCGTACCACTTTGATCTCCTGCAAGGACGGGAAATAGTGCAGAATGCCTCGGCAAGCCGCAGACGCTGCAATACTGGAAGAAACTGGTCTGCCCGGCTTCGCAAACGGCTCTAATCCAGAATTTAAACCGAATACAAATGAACCATGCTCCGTCTGATGTCCGTAAAAGTCTGCATCTGCCGTGCCCAGCATCTGCCAGAACATCGGAGCAACCGCTTCGGTTACCAGCGTTTCCAACAAGACGGGCTGCATCGGAATGTCAATGCCAACGGTCGAGGCAATGAAGCGGCTCTCATACCCTGCCGCTAAAATCACTTTATCGCCCTCATAGACGTTACCAGAGGCTGTGACGACCTGCCGAACCGCTCCCTTGATTTTCCGCAGTTCTACCACTTTTTCATCGGAAATGAAATGTGCTCCCAGACGGCGTGCCATCTTATAATAGCCCATCGTTGCCATCAATGGATTGGCGTGGCCATCGGTCGGACACCAGCTGGCACAGGTTACAACATCGGATAAATACGGATTGATTCGCCGTGCTTCATCGCCGGAAATCATCCGGACATCCAGCCCGCAGGCAGCTGCCCGGTCGGTCAATCCCTGCAAAATTTTTTCGTGGGCTGGCGTACTGCCAAGCCGCAAATTTCCGTGCTGATAATATTCGACGTTTGTATCCAGCATATCGGACAGCTTCGGCCACAGGTTCTGAATCGCATACATCACCAGCGGCAATTCCCGTGGGTCACGTCCGGACTGCCGGACACCACCGCCGTTTCGGGTCGAACCGCCGTTGCCAATGTGTGGACTGCCCTCTAATACCAGAACAGAAACCCCTTCTTTTGCAAGATGATACGCTGCTGCACAACCAATGATGCCGCCGCCTACAATAATTACTTCTGCTTGCATGTCGGTTCCTCCTTATCCTGTGCCAGTATCTTCATGGCAATCGGCCGCATCGGTGCTCTGCCGGTTGCTGGTTCTAATTCATTCGGGCGAACACCCAGTTCCCGAGCAACAATGCCCTTGACTAACTTCGTGCAGGTCTGCCCTTGGCAGAGTCCCATGCCCGTCCGCAAATAACGGCGGATCTCCGTCAGGGTAAACATGCCATCATGAACCGCCCGACGAATTTCTCCCTTTGTAATCTCTTCGCAGCGGCAAATAATCCTATCATCATCCGGCTGCGGAACAAATGGTTTTAATGTACGATTCCGGTCATTCATGCCTGTTCCCCCTCCTGAAAAAATCTTGCCTGCATGGCAAATTCCTTTGCCACCTTCATGGTCAGCAAATTGGTGTGGTCAAATGCCTTTGCACGCCGCACCTTTACCACTTCTGCTTCACAGACCGGCTCGCCGTTTCTGCCCAGTGCAACGCCTTTGTCCCCTGTTTTCGGCAGCGGCAAAAATTCATACGGCAGCGTAATTTCTGCTGTTCCATCCCCGCAGTCTTCATTGACTAAAAAAATCGCTTGGCCAGAACAGGACGCTATGCACATACCGCAGCCGGTGCACTGCTTCGATTCGTCAATGGACGGCAGTGCAGTGATGTTGCTGCCGATCCGAATACAATGTTTCGGACAGGCATCCTGACACGGATTGCATGGAATATTCTGGGTACATTCGATCACCGGATGCACGCCTGTTTGATGGGTGACCCCCGGGAACCGGTCAATCTCTGTTTCTGCAACGTATCCATGTTGCAGCAAGTTTTCTGAAATGGCAATGCCCTCTTCGGTTTCTGTGATCTTCTTGCCCCGCATGCCCGGTGCAAACATGCCCTGCCGCAAGCCATTCAGAGCGGCTTCTTGGGCAGCAACTTCTTTCTGGCATGCTTCCTCGCTCAGATAACCCAGACGGGCAGCGGCTGCAATGCCGGCAATCCGTCCTTCAATCATAGCACTGGATGCCTCTTCAATGCCGGAAACATCGCCTGCCGCATAAATTCCCGGTACAGAGGTTTCGCCGTATGCGTTAACTTTCGGCACAAATCCTGCCTTTGCCGGATTGTCCTCCATCTCACAGCCTGCCATATCGCACAGCTTAGACATCGGCGAAAGTCCGACTGCTAAACAAATCGTATCAACATCAAAATGCTTTTCTGTTCCCGGAATCACCTGCCAATTGGCATCGACCTGCCCGATGGTGACACCCGTCACGCAGTCCGTTCCCTCCGCAGCAACAATGGTATGGGACAGATAGAATGGAACGCCACAGCGTGCAACCTTGGCAGCATGGACACCATATCCGCCAACCCGTGGGGCAGCATCTGCAACGGCAACGACTTCACAGCCTGCCTGCAACAGCTGAAAGCTGACGACCAATCCAACATTCCCGGAACCCAGCATTAAAATCCGCTTGCCTGGCATCGTTCCGTGCAGATTCATCATGGTCTGGGCTGCACCTGCTCCAATGACACCCGGCAGCGTCCAGCCCGGAAATGTGACCATGTTTTCACTTGCACCCGTTGCAACCAGAATCGTATCGCCTTTGACATGCTCGACCTTATCGCCAATCTTTACAGTGACTTCTTTTTCCGGAAAGATTCCGATGACAATGGCATTCAATACAACGGTAACACCCAATGCAGCGGCTTCTGCCAGCAGTTCTTCGCCGATATGAAACCCTCTGATCTTGGCTTTGTGCTCCTTCGAGCCGAAAAACTTGTGAATCTGTTTAAAGAGCTGACCGCCTGGCTTTGTATTTTCATCATAGACGACAACGTGCAAGCCACGCTTTGCCGCTTCGATCGCTGCGGACAAACCTGCCGGCCCTGCTCCAACAATAATCATATCATAGCGTTTCATTTTGCCCCTCCTTCCGGCTGTTCCGCCGTGACCCCGTATTGTGTCCGAATCTCCATACCTGCTTCCAGCGGTGTGATACAGGTGCGGACGTTTGGCTGTCCGTTTACAACCATGACGCAATCCGTACATCTGCCGATGGCACAGAAAATACCACGGGGTTTGTGTTCTTTCCGGGTGTAGCGGTGAACCATCACGCCAGCATTTTTCAATGCCATGGCAATGGGTTCGCCTGCATATCCCTGTAGGGGCTTTCCATCAAATGTAAAGGAAACCAGTGCTCCTTGCTGATATGTGCCGAGAATAGGATGTTCTTGGATTCTCATGTCAATGCCTCCGTTCTTTCGCTTGTCTGTCCGGTTGTCAGACCATCTGCGGGGTATCCCACAGCTTCAATTTCGTACCAATGCCCTTCTTCAGAGCGTTCCGATAAACCATTGTACCCCATGCCACATCTTCTACCGGCATACCGCCAATGGAATAGATGATAATTTCATCTTCTTTACGGTGCAGCGGAATCCGATTCATCAGGATGTCGCCCAAATCATCGACCTGTTCCGGCTGCATCTTTCCCTCTGCAATCAAGTCCATGACGTGTACGGCTGGAATCGGAACGGTGTTGTAAGCATTCGGCTTCATCTCTTCTTCCCACGCTTCATAGAGCTTAATGTTATCGGTTACGGTTCTTGCACGATGGATGATGAAATCATCATCGAACCGCAAGGCAGCGGTGGAACTGATCAATGCCCCCGGCTTAATCCATTCTTCTTTGATGTACGGATACAGGCTTGGGTCACCCGTTGGAGTTGAGGTGCTGGCGGAAACAATGTCCGCATCCCGTACTGCCTCTTCGATGCTGTCCACTGCAAATACTGTTACATTTGGATACGTTTCCCGAACGTGTTCAATGAACGCTTGCAGGGAAGCCTTTCCTCTGCCTTTGACTTTAATCGTCTGCACGCTTGGACGAACTGCCATGATTGCAGCCAGTGCAGTTTTGCTCATGACCCCTGGCCCAATGATTGCAACTACTTTTGCATCTGGTTTCGATAAATGCTTATATCCAACGCCCGGAACTGCTCCGGTTCGGTAGGCAGATAAGATGTTGGCGGACATATAAGCAACCGGTGCTCCGGTATCTTTATCATTCAGTGTGAGCATTAAGATGGAACGGGGCAAGCCCTTTTCCTTGTTGGCACAGTTGGAACCATACCACTTCATCCCTGCCATATCGAACATACCGCCCAAATATGCCGGCATTGCCATAAACCGACGGTCTGGGCCATCGACTGGCATCTCCGGAAACGGAGAGGACGGCGGAAACATCACCATACATCCATGGGAATTTCCGTTTGCACCGCCCATGCGGTAATCGCCTACTTTCATCAGCTTGAACATTTCTTCCATTGCGTCAATGCAGCCTGCCATATCTTTGACCCCTGCACGCACCATATCTTCTTCATTCAAGTACAAAAAATCAACCTTCGGATAAGCCATTTCTGATTCCTCCCAAATAAAAAAGGTGTCCGGCAGTTTGCTTCTTTGCAAACGACCGAACACCATTGTTCCAATTTGATTGATTTTGTCTGGCTGTCCGTTTTGGAACAACCCCTTGCTGACTATGGTTCTATCTTACCACAGGACAGCGGAAATAAATTGTAAAAATCGGAACAAGCTTTTTTCTGTTGGTCAGATCAGGATTCCGGAAAAGTGGTCGATTTCGTGTTGAATGATCTGTGCCTCAAAATCTCGGAAAATCTGCTTTTTCTTTTTGAAATGCCGATCTGAATATTCTACGACAATCATGGGATACCGCTGGACAGGACGCTGCCCCGTCAGGGACAGACAGCCTTCTTCTGTTTCATAGGTCTGCTTGGAATGGTCAACGATGACGGGGTTGATGAGAATCTGGTAAGTTGCCCCGATCTGTGCCACTAGAATCGTCTTTCGCACGCCGATCATGTTGGCTGCCATGCCGACGCAGTGGTCTGCATGGGCGTGAATCGTATCCAATAAATCTTGTATCACCTGCTGGTCTTGCTTGGTGGCTGGTTCAGATTTCTGGCTGAGGAAAAACGGGTCGGTTACAATTTCTTGTATCATGGTCAGACTCCTTTGATTTTTCTTTTATTATAACAAATTCTCCTCAGGAATGCAATTTCTTCTTTCTTACAACTATAGCGATTGATTCAGAATCTTTTTTAACAGCATCAAATCTAAAACATTGATTGTTCCATCTGCATTGTAATCATACTGCATGGTTTCCCATGTGTCACTAATTCCTCGGTTTAAAAGAAAATTTTGCAACTGCTGCAACCGATAGGCACTTTGATGGGTTTCATCCTCTAAGTCCACACGCAGCATCACATCTTTTTCCGTAAAAGGATAGACGGAAATATCATAATAATATTGATGACAGCAATTTTTTTCTGTTGTATCTGCGGTTATTGATTCTGTATCATTAAATGTAATTGTTCCATGCGGGCAGAAACGCTGAACAGTATATGCCTCAAGCGGTTCTTCTGCAGATGGCAACCGAAACAGAACCGTTCCATCCGGACAAAGTAAATAATCTACATCAAAACGATTGGTATGTGCTTGCATTCGCTGTTCTAGTGCCATTTTCACCAATTTTGCTACCAATTCTTGATTACAAACGCCATCTGCTGTTAAATTTTGCTGTTCCTGAAATTGCATCAACGCTTTTTGTGTACCAGAACCAAACTTTCCATCTACTGTTAAGTGGAAGCCACCATACTGGTTCAAACAATATTGCAGCCATTTGACACCACTGCTTCGCATCATTCGTTTGGTATCATAATACAATGTTTTCGTTGGTCTTAAATATGGAATTCCAATCTCTGCATCATTTTCTAGACGTTTTTGATTCGCATAATCAATATAAGAAATGTCAACATCTGTAAATTCCGCCTGCGTAGAAAGATATTCCATATGGTCAGAATACTGCCAGATACTGCATAAATCACTATAATCATACTGCAATGGCTCTGCAACCTGCTCTGCATAAGGATACCGTGCCATCCAAGCTTCAAAATGATGGTCAATGATGCGATCTAAATCTACATAAGTATCAATCCAGGAATAACCCAAATAAATTCCTGCAATATAGCCAGCATCCTGAATCTTCTCCAGTGCCTGTAAAATCAAATCCGTAAGGGCATCCACGCCCAAATCCATTTGTGTTTGCGATTGTTCAATGTCGATAAAAACCGGATAATCTACTTCTCTTCCATCCAACGTATTTAAAAAATTGTCAACACAAATCTGAAATTCTGCTTCTGTTGCTGCACTGCAATAAAAATAAACGCCAACTTTCCAATCACACGCTTTTGCTTGTTCGTAGTTTTGAGAAAAAAATCGGTCTTCTTGATAATCAATATTGGAGCGATTTGTTGTTCCTCCTCGAATGATTGCAAAAGAAAGTTTTTCATCTTCTGTTTTCAATTGTGCCCAATCAATTTCTCCTTGATAAGAAGAAACATCTATCCCGTATTCATAAAACGATATTGCACTTCCTGTAATGTCAGAAATACAAAAAAGTGCCTGCAACAGGAAAAAGACCACCAAACCTGCAAAAATCTGTTTTATTCTTTTCAATCTTTTCAATTTTCCACCTCTAAACTTGAAATTCCCCTATGAATTTCTGCAATTAAATTCATAGGGGAATGGTATCCTCTGTATTTAAGGAGATTCAGACAGACATCACTCAATCTGAAAGAATCATTTTTTTCAGCAAAACCAAATCCAGTGCTGTCAATGTGCCGTCAAAATCCATATCCAATTCGTTAAGCTCACTCACACTGTATCCGCTTTCATTCAATAAATAATGCTGTAACTGAATGACCTTCGTCAGATATTGTTCAGATGGATCTACCGGCTCTTCCTGCGGCGGTTGTTCTGGCTGTTCTGGTGTTTCGTTGTCTTCTCCAACACCGATTCCAATGATGGTATCCCCTGCTACACTTGCCTCCAGATAAACAGAATAAGCAGCATTTTCTGGAATTTCAATTTCACAAGAAGTATCTGTTGTTTCAATATAATCAAAAATGCCATCTTCGGTGACACCATCTGTGTCAAAGATTGTCACGGTATACAAATCGCATCCTTCTACCGGATTCCAAGACAGTTTTGCATGTGTAGCATCGATCTGTGTAAAGGTCGGAACAACAGTATTCTTATTATCTGTAACAAATGATACGCTTTGTGCATCTGAAATTGTATCCAATGCCTCTAAAGAAATTTCTCCGTCCGAAGAAATCGTAATTGTTTGGTCTGAATTCATGTTTTTAATAAAGGACATGCCATCTTCTTCATACAAATACCAATATGCATTGGCATCTTCTGGATTTGGGTCAACCATTTTTAATTTTCCATCTGAAATCGTCAGCATTTTTCCATAGTATGCGTTATAAATCTCAAACGTCCAGTTTTCATGTGATATAAATCGCCACATTGATTCATAGGTTGCATCTTCTGCCATATATAATTTATCTGTTTTTAAATTATAAGACAGAGCAGTATCATAAGCAGAAGACCGAATCTGAGAGATGGCTTCGTCTTTTTCAGACTGCTGAATGACAGCAAAGGAAATCGGATCACTGGTCAGCGAACCTTTATCATTGCTGACAGTCACGGTTGCCGTGTATGTTCCTGCATTCAAAGCAGTTGTAAGTGAATATTCATCCGTCTGGTAATCATACACAACTTCGCCGTTCTCTTCATTCCGAATCACCAGATGGTAAGTATCTGCTGTATCACTGTCAAATTCAAAGGCAATGCTTTCTTCTTCCGCAAAGTAATATTTCTGCTCTGCCAACTGCAATTCTGCAATCGTTGGTTCTTCACTGCCCCCGCAAATCGTAATCGACCGAGCTGCCAGCATTTCTTTCATCTTTGCACGGGATGCATTCCCGAAAATACCATCTGCCTTTAAGCCGTTCTGTGACTGGAAACTTTGAACTGCTGCCTTCGTCTTTGGCCCATAGTGTCCATCAATATCCAAACCCGACGACATCGTATTGTTCAATGCCACTTGCAGCCATCTGACCGTGTCACCCTTAGAGCCAGACTTTAAATTGCCTGACGGTTCGGAATAACCATAACGCAAGATCGTTCCGGTAGAACTCTGCGGCGGTACATAATCTTTATTCTCCAGCAGTGCTGTCAGTTTGCCTCTGGTATAGATTCCTACAATACCATCCACGCCAAGGCTGTTCAGGCTCTGGAAGTTCTTGACTGCGTTATAGGTGTTCTTTCCGAACATTCCATCTACGGTCAGCCCTGCATGGATCAGCTGGTTCAAAGATGCTTGCAGCCACTTGACATCATCGCCACGCATCAACGAACCCTTTGTATATCGCAGTGTTCTGGATGGTGTGCCATAATTGCTGTTATTGCTGGTCTGTCCATCACTGCTGCCATTATTCTTCGCCTCTGCTTTCGCTTTCAGACTGGACAGCGTTTTTGTTCCGGCTTTTCCATCCACTGAAAGCCCATTTGCAGACTGATATGCCCGAATCTGATTCTTTGTTTCTGCTCCCAGATAACCATCTACTGTGCATGCATAGCCCAAGTATGACAATGCAGACTGTAACCACCTAACATCATTTCCGTTCATCATCGGAGATTTCTGGTATAACGTTCTTGTTGGGTAGGTGTAGTTCCAAGGCAATTGGCTATCGCTTGCCGTGTTGGTGTCTGGAACTGGTGTCGGACGGCTGCCACTATAGGATAACCCATACATGCATCTTCCAGATAAGGTATACTTTCCAGAAGAGAAAATACTGCCGCTTACCCAAGCAACCCCTCTTTCTCCACTCCATCCACCAATAGAACTGCATCTGGAAGAAGCTCTCGAAGAATCTAACATCAAATATTTTCCAGTCGAAGCATTATAGTCTACAATTGCAATCCAGTGTCCCGGTACACAACCACAGATTGTTCCGCCATTGCGAACATGTTCCAGTGCAGATGAAACACTGGAATAACTGCCTGCATACGAAAAACCATAAGTAGAACCGTAATTTTGAGAATAGGCTTTAAAGAATCTCGTATCAACACCATTATTTGCAGTTCGATAGCCATTTGCCTTTGACCAATCTGCAACAAAAGTTGGATCCATGAAATTTCCTGTTTTATAGAATACAGAATTGATTACGGAAAATAATCCGCAGGCAGAAGAACCAATTGTTTGGTTTCTACTTCCAATACTTGTCCACAGATGATTGTTCCAGTAAGAAACCCCTGTCAAATAGGAATCAATCTGTGCTCTGGAGGTCGAGTCCTGCTGCCAAGCAATTGGAGATGGTGCATTGCAAGTCAAAGCCTCTGCTGTAATGGCTGCTGGGTCGCTGTAAAATACAGCTGGTGTATAAGACAATCCACCCACCATCAAGGTACAGCTTGTTAAAAACACCATTGTCTTTTTTGCAATTGCACCCCATTTTTGTTTTTTCAAAATGACAACCCCTTTCTAGTTTTGATTATTCGATTTCCATAATCATTCTTTTCAGCAATGCCAAATCAAGAACATCTAATTTTCCATCAAAATTCATGTCTAATTCCGCAACCGTAGAAGCACTGTATGACGTTTTATTCAGCAAATAATTCTGTAGTTCCACCATCATCCCTAAATACTGTTCTTTATGGTCAACAGGCTCTTCCGGATCTGGTTTTTCCGGTTGTGGTTCTTCTATTACCGCACCATCTTCCATTGCAATCGAAATCATAATCGTTCCAGAAGATGCCGGCTCTAAACAAATCGAATAAGCATGATTGGGAATGGTAATCATACAGGATGTATCTGTTGTTTCTATCAAGTCATCAATGCCATCTTCGGTTGCTGTTTCTTCCCGATTCAAGATTGTTACATAATACGCATCTGCACCCTCTACGGAATTCCAAGAAAGCTGTGCATGTGTGTCATCAATCTTTTTAAAGGTCGGAATCATTTGATTGATTTCTGGTACAACAAGGTTGATTCCCTGTGCATCCGAAACTGTATCCAAATCTTCCAATGTAATTTGTCCGTCAGAAGAAACGGTAAGGGTTTTATCAGAAGCAACATTTTTGATGAAAGAAATGCCGTTTTCTTCGTATAAGTACCAGAGGGCAGATTCCTTTTTGACATCTTCCCCAGCAGTTTCCAAATCCTGCGTTTTCAGCTGTCCTTCATCTGCAACAATCAATTGGTCAGAATAGACGTTTACTAGATTGAATTCCCAGTTATCATAAGAAATAAATTTCCACATGGATGCATAATCTGCATGTTCCGCAGCATAGAAACTGTCTTTCTCTGCGTCATATGCAATAGAAAATCCATAAGCAGCAGACTGCATTTGTGCAACTGATTTATCATTTCTAGACTGCTGAATGACAGCAAAGGAAATCGGGTCACTGGTCAGCGAACCTTTATCATTGCTGACAGTCACGGTTGCCGTGTATGTTC
>ERZ1034976.1328-NODE-1328-length-19308-cov-10.258505_pt1 | contig 19308 bp, 16 predicted proteins | sample MGYA00520623_ERZ1034976 | MGnify/ENA primary metagenome ERZ1034976 (study PRJEB33766, sample SAMN09781774) | gut metagenome | biome: gut microbiome | host: Homo sapiens | place: Madagascar | study: EMG produced TPA metagenomics assembly of the PRJNA485056 data... | reverse complement strand
GAATGTGGTTCTGAATAGTTACGGAATTTGTATAGTAATCAAATACATTTAGGAAAGCGGGCAGATTATGATACCGGATGTAAATAAGGATGCAGCAGGCATCTTAAAGAATATTGAATGTTTTGCACTTGATATGGATGGAACCATTTATTTAGGAGAGCAGTGGATTGAGGGTGCAAGAGAGTTTTTAAGTGCGGTGGAGGCCACAGGCAAAAGGTACGTCTTTCTGACGAATAATTCCTCTAAGAATCCACAGGTTTATGTGAAGAAGCTTTCCCGGATGGGACTGGAGGTTACGGAAGAAAAGATTGTCACCTCAGGACAGGCAACGATTGCTTATTTAAAGCAGCATTTCCCGGGGAAAAGGGTATTTTTACTGGGAAATGAACTGCTTACCGAGGAATTTGTGCAGGAAGAAATCGTGTTGGATACAGAATCCCCGGAGGTTGTGGTGGTTGGCTTTGACACGACGCTTACCTATGAGAAGATGTGCAGGGTCTGTGACTTTGTGAGGGAAGGACTGCCGTACCTTTCCACGCATCCGGATTATAACTGCCCGACCGAGACAGGCTTCATTCCTGATGCAGGCGCAATCCATGCGTTTATCAGGGCATCGGCAGGCAGAGAGCCGGATCATATTATCGGAAAGCCGAACCGTGATATTATGGACTATCTTGTGGCACGGGAAGGTGTGGACAAGGCACGTACAGCGATGGTTGGTGACCGGCTTTATACCGATGTGGCAGCAGGAGTGAACAACGGATATACGGGAATTCTCGTACTGAGCGGAGAGGCGACGATGGAGGATGTGAAGGTTGCGGATGTTGAGCCGGATCTTATTTTCGATTCGGTTAAGGATATGATCACGTTTCTGTAACGCGTCCATACAGCAGGAAGCATCTGCTGTGGAAGTCAGAAAAGGGCATTAAGGAGTAACAGAGAAATAAGATACAGAGCATGAGCAGAGATAGGAGGATACATGGCGTTACAGTTTTATTTTGGACCATCCGGTTCCGGAAAAAGCAAAAGACTTCATCAGGACGTTCTTCATATGGCGGCGAAGGATCCGGACTGTAATTTCCTGTTTCTGGTGCCGGATCAGTTCACCATGCAGACGCAGATGGATCTCGTAAAGGAAAGTCCGGGCGGTGGAATTATGAATATCGATGTGTTGAGCTTTGGCAGACTCACACATCGTATTTTTGAAGAAACCGGGTATGGAAGGAAGCCGGTTTTGGATGATACCGGCAAGAGTCTGGTACTTCGTAAGGTAGCTTCTTCGGTAAAGGAGAACCTGCCGGTTCTGTCAGGGAATCTGAATAAAATCGGTTATATTCATGAAATCAAATCTGCAATTTCTGAATTTAAGCAATATGGATTATCTGTGGAACGTGTCGGGGAGCTGGCGGAATTTTCAAAGAGCCGTGGCACGTTATATTATAAGCTGAAGGATTTAAAAACATTATATCAGGCATTTGACGCATATGTGGCAGAGCGCTTTATAACAACAGAGGATACGCTTGCCCTGTTATCCCGGGCGGTTCATGAGTCGAAGATCATGAAAAACAGCGTGGTGATTTTTGATGGATTTACCGGATTTACGCCGATTCAGTACCGGCTGATTGCAGAGCTCATGGAGTTGTCGCGCATGGTGATTGTATCGGTAACATTGGGCGAGGGAGAAAACCCTTACCGGATCATGGGAGAGCAGGAGTTATTTTATTTAAGTAAAAAGACGGTCCGTGATCTGCAGAAATGGGCACAGAAGAGAAATGTCCGGCAGGCAGAGGACGTTTATCTGGGAAAGGGCGGACTGCCCAGGTTCCGGGAAAGCAGGGAACTGGCACATCTGGAAAAGCAGCTGTTCCGTTATCCGCTAAAGCCCTACGAGGATTCACAGAAGGATTCCATACCGGCAATTCAGATCCGGGAAGCAATGAGTCCTGCCGGGGAGGTCCGGGGAGCCTGCATTTTAATTAAAAAGCTGGTATTAGAGCAGAATTACAGCTACCGGGATATTGCGGTAGTGACAGGAGAACTGGAAACCTACGGAGATTTCTTTGAACGGGAAGCCGCAACGTATGACATTCCGGTATTTATTGACCGGACCCGGGGAATTCTGTTGAATCCGTTCCTCGAATACATACGGAGTGCCCTGCGGATTGTCCTGCAGAATTTCAGCTATGAGTCGGTGTTTCATTATCTGCGGAGCGGTCTTGCCGATTTTACGATGGAAGAGACGGATCTTCTCGAAAATTATATTCTGGCAACCGGAATCAAGGGAAGAAAGAAGTGGGGAGAGCTTTTTACAAGGAATGCAACGGAGCAGATCAATGAGCTGCGGGAGCGTCTTTACGGACAGATGACACCTCTTTTGCAGAAGCAGGAAAGGGCCTCAGACTATGTAAAAACATTGTATGAGTTCATTGTGGCCGGACGGATTCAGGAAAAGCTCCTTGCCTTTGAGGAAAAGTTCCGGGCAGACGGAGAAGAAGAGCGGGCGAAGGAATATGCGCAGATCTACCGGCTGGTGATGGAGCTGCTTAACCAGATCGAAGGACTGTTAAGAGAGGAATCAATGACCCTGCAGGAGTTTGCCGATATTCTGGATTCCGGCTTCGCCGAGATTGAGGTCGGAACGATTCCGGGTGGTGTGGACCGTGTCATTGTCGGTGATATGGAGCGGACCCGATTAAATCAGGTGAAGGTGCTTTTATTTCTTGGTGTAAATGACGGAAACATTCCAAGGAATGCAAACAAAGGCGGGATTATTTCCGATATTGACCGGGAGTTTTTAAAGGACTCAGATATTGAACTGGCACCGACGCCACGGCAGCAGATGTTTACGCAGCGGTTGTATTTATACATGAATATGACGAAGCCGTCCGAGCGGCTGTATCTGTCCTATGCCCGGATCAGCAGCGATGGCAAAACGCTCCGTCCTTCTTATCTGATTGATACAGTGAAGGATCTTTTTCCATGCGCTTATCAGGGAAATCTGATGGAGGGTAAAGAGTCTGTAACCGAACGGATCATGGGAAAGAAGGATGCCCTTCCCTATGTGGCAGAAGAACTGCGCGAGCGTGCACAGGGAAGAGCGGGCGGCATGACGGATGAGGAATTTTTCAGCCTGTGCCGGATTTACTGGGAGGATTCTGCCTTCCGCGGTCAGATGGAGAAGCTTTTGCAGGCTGCCTATGAGCATTATGAGCATAAGCCGCTGGGAGCGATGATTGCGAGAATGGTTTACGGAACAGTACTGGAAAACAGTGTCAGCCGTCTGGAACGCTATGCGGCGTGTGCCTATGCACACTTTCTCCAATATGGGCTGAATCTTAAGGAGCGGGAAGTGTTCCAACTTGAGAATACAGATCTTGGAAATATTTACCATGAGGTTTTAGAGGTGTTCTCCCATTGCCTGAAGGAGCATGGCTATACCTGGCTGGATTTTCCGAAGGAGGAAGGCGAACAGCTTCTTAGGGAGGCATTGGAGAACTGTTCCATGCAGTATGGCGAAACGATTCTTTACAGTTCTGCGCGTTATCAGTATATGATTGAACGGATGTACCGGATTCTGAAACGGACGATCTGGGCGTTAAAGGAGCAGCTAAAGAGCGGGAAATTCCTGCCGGAGGCGTTCGAGATGAGCTTTTCGAGAGTGGAAAACCTGGATGCAGTGAATATTACGCTTTCGGAGGAAGAGAAGATGAAGCTCCGGGGCCGGATTGACCGTCTGGATACCTGTGAGGATGAAGATCACATATATGTTAAGGTGATTGATTACAAATCGGGAAATAAGAAGTTTGATCTGGCAGCCGTTTACTATGGCCTGCAGCTCCAGCTTATTGTCTATATGAATGTGGCGGCAGAAATGATGAAGAAAAGTCATCCGGATAAGGAGGTTGTTCCGGCAGCGCTGCTTTACTATCATGTGAATGACCCGATGATTAAGAGTGAGGAAGAGCTGAGTCCGGAGCAGGTAAACGATCAGCTTTTGAAGGAGCTGCGCATGAATGGACTGGTGAACGACAGTGAGGAGGTCATCGGACTTCTGGACGGCAGCTTTGCAACGAAATCCTCAATTATTCCGGTGGAGCGCAAAAGTGACGGCTCCTTATCTGCCCGGTCCAGTGTGGTAAACCGGCAGGATTACGAAGTGATATCGAATTATGTAAATCAGAAGATGCACCAGTTTGGAACCGAAATCCTACAGGGAAATATTGAGGTCAATCCCTGCGAGCAGGGCAATACCGAGTCCTGTACCTATTGTACGTTCCGCGAAATCTGTGCATTTGACGGAAAAATACCGGGCTTTGAAAAACGAAAGCCCGGACATGGCATGGATGTCCTTAAGGATGAGCAGGATATCATCGAAAAGATGCGTAAGCAATCCGGCAACTTATGAATGGAAGGCTGAATGCTTACAAAACCATATAAACAGCCATGCAGAACTGATTGCATAAAATGTCCGGGGGAGCCTGCTCACAGAGGACAGATTGTGCAATCAGTTCTATAGGGCGTAAGCCCGACATGAAATAAGCTGCCGGAGATACATATAATATAATCAGTCTGTATAATCCGGCAACTTATGAATGGAAGGCTGAATGCTTACAAAACCATATAAACAGCCATGCAGAACTGATTGCATAAAATGTCCGGGGGAGCCTGCTCACAGAGGACAGATATAAGAAGGAGGATGCGGCGTGGGAGTAACCTTTACGAAGGAGCAGCAGCAGGTCATAGATTTAAGAAACCGGAATCTTCTGGTTTCGGCAGCAGCCGGTTCCGGTAAAACGGCGGTGCTTGTCGAGAGGATCATTCAGATGATTCTGAATAAAGAGCATCCGGTGGATATTGACCGCTTACTGGTAGTGACCTTTACGAATGCGGCAGCAGCAGAGATGCGCGAGCGTATCCGGCAGGCGATTGACCGGGAGCTTGCAGTGGATCCGTTTAACGGGCATTTACAGAAGCAGGCAGCGTTATTACATAAGGCGCAGATTACCACAATCGACAGCTTCTGTCTTTTCGTTATCCGCAATCATTTCCATGAGATCGGGTTAGATCCCGGCTTCCGTGTGGCAGATGAGGGAGAACTGAAGCTGTTGCAGCAGGATACCTTAAATGAACTGCTTGAGCAGGAATATGATGCGGCAGATCCGAAGTTTCTGCAGTGTGTGGAATATTTTACAGGGGGAAGCAACGACCGGCTTCTTATGCAATATATCGAAAAGCTACATGACTTCGCAGAGAGCTATCCCTGGCCGGAAGACTGGCTTCTTGGCTGCATGGAGGATTATAAAGCTGCGGATGTGGAGGAACTGAACGGGACGCAGTGGTGCAGGTATCTTACCTCCCATGTGTGCTTTATGCTGCAGGAGCTGGCCGGAAAACTCCGGCAGGCGTGCAGGCTGTCAGAGCGTCCGGCAGGCCCTTATATGTATGGGGAGCTTCTTGAAAAGGAAGCGGAGATGTTAGAGCAGGCATCGATGAAGGAGACCTATCAGGAACAGTATGAGGTCATGGAGAAGATCACCTTCGGGCGTCTCCCTTCGAAAAAGGATGACTCTGTGGATCCTGCATTACGTGCCATGGCTCAGCAGCTCCGTAATGAGGTGAAAAAGCAGATCGAGAAGCTGAAAGGCGATTTCCTGTTACGATCTCCCGAACAGGCGCTTGCACAGATGCACAGAGCCTATCCGATGGTGGAGGAGCTTATTTCTCTGGTGCTCACTTATGAACGTATGCTTACGCAGAAAAAGCGCGAGGCCAATATTATCGATTTTGGCGATATGGAGCATCTGGCGTTACAGATTCTGCTTACCAGAGAGGACGGGGAGATTGTTCCGACCAGGGCGGCAAAGGAGTACCGGGAGTGCTTTGACGAGATTCTGATTGATGAATACCAGGACAGTAATCTGGTGCAGGAATATCTTCTGATGGCAGTTTCCGGAGAACAGGACGGACGAAATAACCGCTTCATGGTAGGAGATGTCAAGCAGAGCATTTATAAATTCCGTCTGGCAAGACCGGAGCTTTTCATGGAAAAGTACCATACCTATACGAAGGAAGAATCCGGCTGCCAGCGGATTGACCTGCATAAGAATTTCCGGAGCCGCAGAGAGGTTTTGGAGGGAGTCAACACGCTGTTTCAGAAGATTATGGGGCAGGAGCTTGGCGGGATTGTCTATGATGAGGATGCTGCCCTTTATGAGGGCGCCTCTTATCCGGAAAACACCGGGAATGACACGGAATATCTGATTTTTACGCAGGAGGAGGAAAGCGGAGAGTCGGTGCGCAGCTTTGAAGCCAGGGCAATTGCTGCCAAAATCCGTACACTGTATCAGAGCTTTCAGGTGACGGACAAGGAGACCGGTGCGCTGCGGCCGGTACAGTACCGGGATATGGTGATTCTGCTCCGGACGAATTCCGGCTGGGCGCAGGAGTTTAAGGAGACGCTGCAAAAGGAGGGGATTCCTGCTTATGTGAGCCTACGCACCGGGTATTTTGAAGCCTCGGAGATCCGGGAGCTTTTGCAGTTCCTGCATGTGATTGACAATCCGAGGCAGGATATTCCTCTGTATGGAACGATGAAATCTTACTTTGGAGGCTTTGGCGAGGAGGAGATTGCGAGAATCCGGGCCGGTGTGACGGACAAGAAGATCGAAGGGAAGGCTTCAGAAGATAAGGACAAAGCAGGAGAAAATACTTCAGAAGAGAATACCGTAGTGGGGGATGATTCAGCAGAAGCGGTAGTGGCAGCCGGCAAACCGATGGCTCTGATCGATCAGTTAAGGGCTTATGATGGAGATTTAAAAGAGAAGATCGCGGACTTTTTAACCATATTGGAGCATTACCGGCAGATGTCCGTTTATACGCCGATTCATAAGCTGCTGGAAGCATTGATTTATACAACCGGGTATTTTCAGTATGTGACGGCAAAGCCCGGCGGTGAGCAGCGAAGGGCGAATGTGGAAATGCTTTTGTCTAAGGCGGTCGCCTTTGAGCAGACGAGCTTTTATGGTGTCTTTCATTTTCTGCGCTACATTGAGCAGCTGTCGAAGTATGAGGTGGATTACGGAGAAGCGGATATTCTGGATGAAAATGCTGATGTCGTACGGATTATGAGTATCCACAAGAGTAAAGGACTGGAATTCCCGGTATGCTTCGTGGCAGGCTTATCCAAGAAATTCAATATGCAAGATACCACAGGACGTCTTGTGACCGATATGGATCTGGGGATGGGAGTGGATGAGATTGACAGTGAGCTTCGCATCCAGCGCCGTATGACGAAGAAAAATGTGATTTCCCTGAAAATGCGTCTGGATACGCTGGCAGAAGAAATGCGTGTTCTTTATGTTGCCATGACGCGTGCCAGGGAAAAGCTGATTCTTACAGCAGTTGTCAGGGATGGAGAAAAGCTTAGGGAACAGATTGCATTATATGAAAATACGAAGGCCGAGGATGGCCGAATGCGTTTTACGGATCTTTTGAATGCCGGATCGTTCCTGCAATTTGTTCTGCCGGCATTGTCTGATGCACAGTTTATCAGCGAAGGAGAGCTGAAGGAACAGGAAATTTCCGGGGAGTGTGGACAGCTTTTGCAAAGAGAACAGTTTATGTACCGGATTACGAGGGAAGAGGCGTCAGAAGAAGAGCTTGCACAGAAGGAAAAGCTGCGGCAGCGCATGGACCGCAGGTATGCGGACGAAGGGTTAAAGGAGCTGGTGACAAAGACCAGTGTTTCCGAGTTAAAGAAAGCACAGATGGATTTGGATTTTGCGGGAGAATTGTTCCCGGAAAAGGAAATCGTGCCGTATATTCCAGCCTTTATGCAGGAAGAGCAGGGAATGTCCGGGGCAGACCGCGGAAGCGCTTACCACCGGGTGATGGAGCTGCTTGATTTTGAGAAGGTGCTGGAAGCAAAAGCACAGATACAGGAACAAAATCAAGAATGGAAGCAGAATCAGGAACAAGATCAGAGTCAGAAAGAGAAGCATAATGAGGAAAATAATAAAGAAATGAACCGGGAAGAAAACCGGAGTAAGAAATCTGAGAAATCAGAAGCAGATACTTACATGATTTTAGAGTTGGAACGGCAGATTGCACTCATGGTAGAGAAAGAGCTGTTGCAGAAGCCATGGAGCGAAGCCGTTTCTGTGAAAAAGCTTGTTATATTTTTTCAATCTTCACTGGCACAGAGAATGGCAGAGGCACAGCACCTTCATAAGCTTAAAAAAGAGCAGCCCTTTGTACTTGGCATCGCAGCAGACCGCGTAAAGCCGCAGTTTCCGCATGAGGAGCAGGTACTGATTCAGGGAATTATCGATGCCTTTTTTGAAGAGGGTGACGATCTTATCCTTATGGATTATAAGACCGATGCCGTAAAGACCGGGGAAGAGCTGGTGAAGCGTTATCACACCCAGATGGAATACTATACGGAAGCCTTAGAACGAATCGTTGGCAAGAGGGTAAAGGAACGGATTATTTATTCCTTTGCACTGGGTGAGGAAATCCGGATGTAATTCCATACAGGGGATTGACACCGGCCGGAAAGCGTTGTATCTTTATAACGATCGGTGCAATCACCGAAATAAATCAATCACTTCGCTAGGGGAGCATTTGCTGAGATTATCTGTTGTAACAGTTCAGCCGTGCAGAAATGATTGTGCAAGATGACCGAGGGAGCTTGCTCACTAAGGTCAGCTTATACAATCATTTCTATAGGGCGGACGCCCGACATGAAATAAGCTGCCGGAAAATACATATATTGGTTAGCCAATTTGTACAATCCGGCAGCTTATGAATGGTCATGGCTGAACAGTTACTATCTGTTACACAGATTAACCCTCACTACTTGAACCGGGTAATACCGGCGTAAGGAAGCACAGGATAACAGGATCATATTATGTCCTCCTTAGCGATGTAAAAAGTCTAAGGAGGATTTTTTATGTCACTGTTTTTAAACAAAGAAGACGGCTACTTTTCATTGACAACAGCCGGCGAGGTCGCTGTGATTATTCTGATTGCAGTTCTCGTAATTCTGACAGCAGTAATCAGCACCAGAGTCAAAGAGAACAAGGATCAGAAAAAGAGTCCGTTTTCTACCAAGCAGCTTGTATTTTCCGCAGTCGCACTGGCACTTGGCTTTGTCACCTCTTATATTAAGATCGTGAACATGCCCTGGGGCGGTTCCATCACGCTCTGCTCCATGCTGTTTGTAACCATGATCGGTTACTGGTATGGACCCAAGGTCGGTCTTACAGCTGCATTCGCCTTCAGTCTGCTGCAGTTCGTACAGGATGGCGGAAGCTATATTTTATCCCCTCTGCAGGCATGCCTTGATTACATCTTCGCTTTTGCTGCATTAGGTCTATCCGGATTTTTCAATAAGCAGAAGAACGGGTTATTAAAGGGTTATCTCGTGGCAATTCTCGTAAGAGGTCTGTGTCATTCCATCGGCGGCTATCTGTACTGGATGGATTATATGCCGGATAACTTCCCGAAGTCACTGACTGCGATTTATCCGATTGCCTACAATTATGCCTACATCCTGGGAGAAGGTCTGATTACCGTAATCATCATTATGCTTCCTCCGGTAAAGAAAGCAATTGAAAAGGTGAAAGCAATGGCCGTACAGGCGTAAGGACAGGGATAGTTCACCCTCTTGCATTTTGCAAGGCGGTGTGCTATCCTGTTTTTAACAAGATATTGGTAACGTTACCAATAGCGCAAATACAGTGCTGACAGCTATTTTGGAATAGCGGAAAGAGATGGAGAATATGAAGAGAGCAAGTGGCATTTTATTACCGGTTTCCAGTCTTCCGTCCCCTTACGGAATTGGAACCTTTTCCAGGGAAGCGTATGAATTTGTGGACTTCCTGGCAGCAGCCGGACAGACCTATTGGCAGATCCTGCCGTTAGGACCGACCGGATATGGGGATTCCCCGTATCAGTCCTTTTCCACCTTTGCAGGGAATCCGTATTACATTGATCCGGAGGAGCTGATTGAGAAGGGATGGATCACGAAGAAGGACTGTGAAAGCTATGATTGGGGAGATACCGATGGTTATGTAGATTATGAGAAGATCTATCTTTCCCGGTTCCGTCTCTTAAAGAAGGCTTTTTTGGAGAGCAAAATCGAAGAAGATGAAGAGTTTCAGAGCTTTGTGAAGGAAAATGAATACTGGCTTATAGATTATGCAATGTATATGGCAGTCAAGGATCATTTTAAGGGTGTGAACTGGTTAAGCTGGGATGAAGACATCCGGAATCGTGATGAGAAAGCCATGAAGAAATACCGCGAAAAGCTTAAGGAAGAGATTCTGTTCTATGAATTTCAGCAGTATCTTTTTGCATCGCAGTGGCTCCGTCTTAAGAAGTATGCGAATGAGAAGGGTGTTCTGATTGTAGGAGACATTCCGATCTATGTTGCTTTTGACAGTGCAGATACCTGGGCGAATCCGGAGCTTTTCCAACTGAATGAAAAGGGTGAACCGGTAGCGGTTGCAGGATGCCCGCCGGATGCATTTTCGGCAACGGGCCAGCTTTGGGGAAATCCGTTGTACCGTTGGGATTATCATGCACAGACCGGCTTTGCATGGTGGATGAAACGAATCGGCTATTGCTATAAATTATATGATGTGGTACGTATCGACCATTTCCGGGGCTTTGATGAATACTACAGCATTCCTTACGGCGATCCGACCGCAGAGTTTGGTAAGTGGGAGAAGGGACCCGGCTATGCATTGTTTAAGACGATGAAGGAGCAGATCGGCAACAAGCCGGTGATCGCAGAGGATCTTGGATTTTTAACTCCTTCCGTTATCCGTCTTGTGAAAAAGACCGGTTATCCGGGAATGAAGATTCTGCAGTTTGCCTTTGATTCGAGAGAAGAGAGCGATTATCTGCCACATAACTATACCGCAAACAGTGTGGTTTATACCGGAACACATGACAATGATACAACACTTGGCTGGTATCATACGATTCCGGCATGTGACCGCCGCTTTGCAAAGAACTACCTGAACATCAAGGGGAATAAGAAGGTGACCTGGGAGTTTATCCGGGCAGCGATTGCAAGTGTATCCGATACGGCAATTATTCCGATGCAGGATTATCTGGAGCTTGGCAGTGAAGCCAGAATCAATACGCCGTCTACACTGGGAGATAACTGGAAGTGGCGGATGAGTGCAGAACAGCTCTCACCGGAACTGGCAGAAGAGATTCTGGAGTTATGTAAACTTTATGGACGTGTGAAAGAAAAATAAAGATAGGAAGAAAAAGAGAAGGCTGTGGAAGAAAGCCGGAAAAAGCCAGAGAAGGATACGGAAAGACCAGGAGAAATACAGAGAGAAAAAAGAGTTACAAAAAAGAAGAAAGAGGGATGGAAGATGGGAGAAATGACAATCAAGGATATTGCCAGAAAATGCGGGGTAGGACCAAGTACGGTATCACGCGCCATCAATAACCATCCCAATATCAATCCGGAAACCCGGGAAAGGGTCCTTTCGGTCATCCGGGAAACCGGCTTTGTCCCCAATAACAGTGCACGGAATCTGAAACGGATAGAAGCAAACTGTATTGCGGTATTGATTAAGGGCATCACGAATCCGTTTTTCAGTTCGGTGATCCGGATTATTGAAGAACAGATTGATGAAAAGCATTTTACCATGGTGATGCAGCATGTGGAAAGCTATGAGGATGAGCTGGATGTAGCATTGAACCTGATCAAGGAAAAGCGGCTGCGCGGGATTATTTTTCTGGGAGGCAATTACCAGCATGATCCGAAAAAGCTCAGGATGCTGAATGTCCCTTTTGTATTCAGTACGATCGGGACAGTGGCAGAGGAGAGTGTGAAAAAGAATTATTCCAACATTGCGGTGGATGACCGGGCAGAAAGCTGCCGGATGGCAGAGTATCTTCTGGGACTCGGGCATAAGCAGATCGCCCTGATTACAGAAAATGCAGAGGGAGAGTCGGTTGGGAAGCTTCGCCTTTTAGGTTATCAGGATGCGTTGAAGGAACAGGGAATCGCGGTAAATCCGAAGCTGATCTTGAAAATAACGGATGATGTCGATCCATATTCAATGGAAAATGGTTACCGGATGACGAAAGAGCTGCTGCAGTCCGGAGAGCCGTTTACGGCGGTGTATGCGATTGCGGATACCTTGGCGATCGGAGCCTGCCGGGCGTTGCATGAGGCCGGAAAACGGATTCCGGAGGATGTGTCGGTTGCCGGTTTTGATGGAATTCCACTCGGGGAATATTATATCCCGAAGCTGTCTACGATGCGGCAGCCGGTAGAAGCCATGGCAGACAAAACGGTCCGCCTGCTTCTGCAAATCTTAGAAGAAGGCGGATCGCATGAACATCTGATTTTTCCGGCAGAGCTGGTGATCCGGGAATCGACCGCTCCACCTGGATAAATACAGGTGATAAACTACACTGCATCTGAAACCGTTTTGGGTATGTGATCCTGAATAGTTATACCGGTTCAGGGGTGGAAAACACGTTTTGACAGGTTGGAGTTGTGATATTCTGGATTGTTCGTGACATCCTCCTGAAACCAGTCAAGCGGAGTGAATGCATTGGCAGTCTCCACATCCGGAAATTCCACTTCGGCAATCATTAATGGTGCAAAGGGCGCATCAAATACATCAAGTTCGACTTTTAAGGCGGTATCTGTGATTGGAATCAGATACCGTTTTTTGGAAATAATGTTGCCATCGGCCTTTGGACGAAGATGCTCGTACCCTTCCCTGGATAAAGGCAGGTTGTATTCTTCCCGGGCAAGGAGTCCGGTGCCCTTGTAGGTGAGGTAATATTCCTCATCCTGCCTGCGGATGCGGATCACAGGGGAGGTGCAGAGGTAGGCCTGCTCGATGTGAAGGCATTTGTAGTCAGAGAGATTTTCAGGGAGGTATCTGATTAAAAATTTACGTTCAATTTCCATAAAAGTGTCCTTTCGTTGTTAAAATGATGAACCTGTTAAATACTAACTTTTCTGTATGTATGCTTTTAAAATTGCATAATGAATTATATCACAATAGGAACGGACTGTGTGAACGGATTGAATTGCGTTTACCGGCAGGCAATATAAACATCCATGCTTTCTCCATTGGTTTCAAAGCAGGGAATAACATCCTTTTCCGTATGTTCCAGATTATTCACGCTCATATACTCCATAAGTGTTTTATAGGCATTAGGAATGGTAACAAAAGGGTTCTCAAAAGGATTTTCAATATGGATTGCTGCATACCTGTGGTCTGCCTGCTCATGTATTTCAATATCAGGAGGGACAATACCGTCAGGAAGCACCCATGCAGCCTCATACCCATGCATATTGAAAACATTGATCTGCTCCTGTGACAGTTTAGGAAAATCCCAACCGATGATACGAGGTTTCTCAACGCCATAGTTACGGGCAATGGAAAATACTCTGTCAATGGCGTCTCTTTCTGGGTCGGAGCTTATAACCGCATATTTTATATAGCGAAAAGCAGGCACGGTTTCAACACGCAAATTGGTATATACTTCGTTACAAATGACCATATCATCACGGAACAGATTGTCCAGGGAACAGTTGAAAAGTCTGCAAAGCTCTATCGCCTTATCCATTTCGGGCTGGGCTGCATCCAGTTCCCATTTGGATATGGTCTGACGGCTGACATTCATTTTTTCAGCCAAATCCTCCTGTGTCATATTTTCTCTCAGATGTCTTAAAAATTGTAAATTCTTTCCGAAAATCATAAAAAATTTCCTCCTATAATAAATCTTGAATCAATAATTTTACCGGTTTTGTTTTATAATTGCTCTGTCATTTTTTTGCGTACGCTGTATAATTAATATAGTGTTTCCATTAACAAACTGCAACCAATTGATATGTGCTGTTTTTTTACATTGCGCAACTTCAAAGTGCGTTCAAAGCCAAATGTAAAAGCATAGGAATCCGTTCGCACAGTCTGCTCATAATGTGGTACAATATAGATTATACTGTTGGAGCTGCTCTTGGTTATAGAGAAAGGATATTTGTTTAAGGAGGAACGGAAAAAATGGGGAAAATCACTTTATATCACGGAACTCCGGACAAACTTGTCGTACCGAAGTACGGCGGCGGGAATGAAAAACACGATTATGGCAAGGGCTTTTATCTGACCGAGAGTATGGAACTTGCCAAAGAGTGGGCAGTGTGCCGGCCAAATGATACCAATGGATGGGTTCATAAATATGAGCTTGAAACCGATGGACTGAAGATACTGGATTTTCAGCAGATGGATGTTCTTGTGTGGCTTGCCGAACTGATGAAGCACAGGGACGCCGCCGATTCTAAGCGATATCGTATGCTTGCAAAGAAGTTTATCGAGAAATACGGTGTTGATACAAGCGGTTACGATGTGATTCGTGGCTGGAGAGCCGATGCGTCTTACTTCTATATCGCTAGGGAGTTCGTGCGGGACAATATTGACATTGACATTCTCGAAGAACTGCTCTCACTGGGTGGTTTAGGCATTCAATACTGCATCAAATCCGAAGCGGCATATGCCAGACTGACTGAGGTGCAGGAGGAACTGCTTGCCGTCCCCTATGCCGAGTTTAACGACAGGTACAACCAAAGAGATGTGGAAGCAAGAAAAAATATGCGTGACCTTGTTGATTCTGACGAGAACAAGGTTACAAAGGTGTTCAGTACTTTGTTTGAGAGGTGAAGATAATGCGAGCATATGCAGAAGAATATTTGAATGATGTAGTAGAAAATCAGGGGAAACTCTTTGATTTTGTAGCTCAACAGTATTCTGACAAGGATACTGAGGAGTTTATCAATTCCTATATGGCAAGCAAGACCAGAAAGAGTATTGACGAAGCAAAAGCCTATGTCAATACAATGGACGCAAAAGAGCTTTGGGCTTATTTCACCGAAACAGAAAACTACCGTCTGAAAGACGGTAAAGCGCTGGAAGGGTTTATGCCATCCTGGATCGGAGAATTTTACGCCTACTACCAGTGGTACTACAACCTGCCGAGTGCAGAGCTTGTCAAGAAAATCCCCATATCCTTTTTGAAAAAGGCGTATGCCGGACTTCACGACCTGGAACTTAATCTGGCAGTGGAAAAAGTAGGTGAAGTGTGATGGCAGTCATTTGTTTTCACAATCCGAATGGAGAAAACGGATATTTGAGCAACTGGTATCCTGCTGCATTTACCAAGGATGGCATTACCTTTTCCACGATGGAGCAATATATGATGTATCGCAAAGCGGTTTGCTTTGGTGATGTGAAAGTTGCAGAGCAGATCCTCGCCACGGAAGATGTTGCCGAAATCAAGGCTCTCGGACGGCTTGTGTCAGGCTATGATGAAAGCCTGTGGAATGGTGTCCGGCAGATCGTTGTCTATGAGGGACTTTTGGCAAAGTTCTCGCAAAGCCTTGATTTGAGGAAACAACTGAAAGAGACAGGAAGTGCTGTTCTTGCCGAGTGTGCAGTGAAAGACCGGATATGGGGAATCGGTCTGTCCATGCATGACCCTGACAGGCTTGATCAGGTAAAATGGAAGGGACAAAACCTGCTGGGTTATACTCTTATGATGGTGCGTGATAGACTATAGACGGTATAATTCTCTAAAACAGAAAGTGTACTGTGTGTTTTAACATTATATGAAGAGATTTATGAATGGATATGGTTGAACTATTACAAATCAATACGCAGCATGCTAAAAATGTATGAAAATGTAAGGAAAGGAAGTAAAGTAATGAGTGAAGTATATGTTTTTTTTGCAACGGGATTTGAGGAAATCGAGGGGTTAACCTGTGTGGATCTGATGCGCAGGGCAGATATTGATGTGACAACGGTATCGGTGACCGGAGATCGAACAGTAGTGGGCTCGCATAAGATTCCGGTACAGATGGATAAGCTGTTTGATGAGGTGGACTTTGGACAGGCGCAGATGCTGGTGCTTCCGGGAGGAGGACCGGGAACGAAGAATCTGGAGGCGTTTGAGCCGTTGATGAAGCAGATCGATGCCTTTGTAAATGAGGGAAAGGCGGTAGCAGCGATCTGTGCAGCGCCTTCCATTCTGGGACACCGTGGACATCTGAATGGAAAGAATGCGATCTGTTTCCCAGGATTTGAAGAGCAGCTGACGGGAGCAACGATTGTAGAACAGGGTGCTGTACGGGATGGACAGATCATCACCGGAAGAGGTATGGGAGCGTCGGTTGATTTCGGTCTTGCCATTGTAGAATTCTTTAAGGGAAAAGAGGCCGCAGACGCATTAGCAAAGAAAATATGTTATGTAAACTAAAAGAAAGAAGTAATCATTATGTTTAATCAGTTGACACAAAGAGATATTGATGCCATGCAGAAGGAAATAGAGGAGCGGAAGCTTGTGATCCGGCCAAAGCTTTTAGAGGATGTCAAGGAAGCGAGGGCACATGGCGATTTAAGTGAAAACTTTGAATATTATGCTGCTAAAAAAGAAAAGAATAAAAATGAAAGCAGGATTCGTTTTTTGGAGCGGATGATTAAAACCGCAGAAATTATTCCGGATGACGCAGCAGAGGATGAAATTGGCATGAACTCCATTGTGACCGTTCAATTCGAAGAGGACGGATCGGAGGAGACCTATACGATTGTGACAACCATGCGCGGAAATTCCCTGGAGAATCTGATCAGTGTAGAATCTCCGATTGGAAAAGCACTGATGGGACACAAGGCTGGTGACCGCGTGGAAGTGGAGGTCAGTAAGGATTACAGCTATGGACTTCTCGTACAGAAAATTGAAAAAGATGAGAACATGGAAGAGCATAAGTTAAGAGATTTTTAGGCAAAAACTTCCATTCATAATTTTATCTCCGTCGTAGATACTATGAACAAGATAAGTGATGCGGAAGCGCTTTGATTGAAGAAATCTTCAGGATAAGCGTAGCCAAAACGCTTATCCCATTTAGCAAAGCGCTGCATGTGTACATGTGAGTTTTGTTAGACGAGTAGAATAACGAATAGTTATGTAAACTTGATTAATTCGAAATGGAGGTGAAAAGAATGGCAAGCAACAAGACTAATAGAACAGAAGTTCCGGAGGCTAAGGCCGCTTTGGATCGTTTCAAAACAGAAGTTGCTTCTGAACTTGGTGTAAACCTTAAGGAAGGTTACAATGGTGACTTAACATCCAAGGAAGCCGGTTCTATCGGTGGTGAGATGGTTCGTAGAATGATCAAGAAGCAAGAAGAGCAGATGAAATAACCTGCGTAAAGCAGAATCTGTCTGAGCAAATAAGACGCCCGACTGTAGAAATGCAGTTGGGCGTTGTTTGGTGCAACGATCGATGCAGTATGAATTAATCTGTTCTTAGGTAAATCAGGGAGAAACCAATATTCAGATAAATGTCGAGGATGTTTCAACTGGCTCTTTCTTATGATAGATATGGTTTTAATTTTTTTACAAGTTCATATACTTTGGTTCCGGGAGCAGAAGCTGATGGGAGATTTCCGGTATTGATTTTGTCAAGCTTTTCTGCGTTTGCAATAGCAATATTCATGTATGGGAAAAGAATCCGGTACATGTCCGTACGATTCTTTTCGTATTTACCAAAACCTAGTAATGTAAGTATTTCAGTGAGTTTTGGCCAATAAGATGTTCTATGAAGATCTGATTGCATAAAACTGAAGTGCAACAGGAACCATAATTCTATACACTGGTTTGACCAAATAGCATGATAGGTGGTTTCTTCGGTTGATTCTGATGCACAAAGTTCGGCAGTTTTATTGATGTGGTCCGCAGGGAAATCATCAGTGTCATATACAACCCACACATGCTTATATCCGTTTGTTGAGGATGCTGCCATGTTTTTAGCCTTTTGGAAAAGGCTCAAGGTATTATCACCGGCGCCGTATACGCCAAGCTGGATACGATCAGAATAAGTGCTGTTGATGATATCTTTCATAGCTCCGAAGTAGGCGGGTTCAGTATCTGTTCCTTCGGTTATAATAAGATGATACTCTGGCTGAATTTTCTTATGTGCGTCACGCCTTGTTTTCATCCAGTTTTTGTCAAGGTCACTTTTCTTTGGTGGCTTCAGACTCATTAGAATCCACCTCCCAGCATATTGGAGAGATATGGATCCGCCCCGTAGCGCCCTTCCATATATTGCTTGTCGTAGGCGGCAGTGTTTTTGACTCTGTCATTATCCTCACCACGGATTTCATGGAGAGAATAGACTTCACTTTCATGTGCATTATTTTCAGCAGCAAACCAGATCTCATCACGGCGGAACACAGTGTTTTTTAAGGTGTACATATCGTGAGAGGTGAACAGAAGCTGCGCACCATACTTATTGATTTCCCTATTCTTAAATAGTGAAATGACATATTTTAGAAGCTTTGGATGAAGCTTTGCATCTAATTCATCAATAATAACCATACGACCTTCACGCAGTGCAAGAAGAATAACAGGAAGAGCAGCAATGAGCTTCTTTGTACCATCTGACTCAGCAGAGAATGGAAGCTCGTATTCTGTGGAGCCGAAGTTCCTTTTCATGAAGAGTTGATGACTGTCTTCATCATAGCGGTAGTCTGTAATATCAATATCCATGTCATTCAAAGCACGAATGAACTGCTCCTTGTAAGGATCGTCCTTTGCAAGCATAATCTGATGTTCAACCATTGGATTGGCATAACTCCGAATAATGCAGCTTTCAAACCAGGTCATGACTTCACTGATAACCGAAATGTCATAGTTAATAGCAAGGAAAGAGAGATACGGCATTTTCGGATTGATATTTGTATTGATGCTTTTTTTGTTTATGGAAGGACCAAGTATGATGTTGGTCGTTTCCCGTTGAAAGATGGTAGCTGATTTCTTGCCGGTGATAGACTTTCGGTATAATGATTCTGAAATAATCTCATCATTCTTGATGGAGATGTAATAGCAGTATTCATTCTTTGTAATTCTAAAGAACATACGAAACTCTGTAGGATCTTTTGCTGAAGTCTGATCAAACAGGAATGGGACTGCATCAACTCTCTGCTGAAGAATGAGATTCTGGCGGTTCTTTTCCAGATCATGTACAGGTTTTACGATGGTAGAAATCATGCATGAAAGAGCCTGGAGAAGATTGGACTTACCACCTCCGTTTGGGCCATATATAACACTTACAGGCAACAGGTCAGTTGCCTTTTCTTCGGTAATCAATGTTTCTTTGAATTCAGGAAGCGTAGCAGCTTGAAAATCTAAGGTTGTTTCTCCCTTGTAGGACTTAAAATTCTGAAATGAAAACTGGCATAGCATAATTTGTAGCCTCCTTTCTTAATAG
>ERZ1034976.1321-NODE-1321-length-19361-cov-4.929038_pt1 | contig 19361 bp, 23 predicted proteins | sample MGYA00520623_ERZ1034976 | MGnify/ENA primary metagenome ERZ1034976 (study PRJEB33766, sample SAMN09781774) | gut metagenome | biome: gut microbiome | host: Homo sapiens | place: Madagascar | study: EMG produced TPA metagenomics assembly of the PRJNA485056 data... | reverse complement strand
GTGTAAAAAACGCAAAGAAAAATTATGATGAGGTTTTGCAAACGTGGAAGAAAATTACAAAGCAGAAATCAATATCATACTAAGAGGATAGATAAGATAAATGGGTGGAAGAGGAGCCAGTAGTGGTATAAGCGAGAAAGGAAACCCGTATGGAAGTCAATACCATACGGTGTATCAAGAAGGAAATATAAAATTTGTAAAAAAGAATAATCGTGATTCGGAAACGCTCATGGAAACTATGACAAAAGGTCGAGTTTACGTGACAGTTGGCGGAAATGATTTATTAAGTATTACCTATTTTGATACAGAAAATAAAAGAAATAAGAGTATAAATTTAGACCATCCGCACAAGGGTATGCAACCACATACGCATCATGGTTATTTGCACAATGAAAACGATGGCAAGAAAGGGGCGGCCAATCTTACTACACAGGAGAAAAGGATGGTTGAAAGAGTATATAAATTATGGTATTCTTATCTTAACAAGTGATAGCTCAGGACGAGGAGAGCCCTTGATGGAGGAGACCCCGGTGCGAACCCGGGTGCTTGTTAAGAAGATACCATATCCCAAAAGGATGCGGTATCTTTTTTTATTGCCAGAAAGGAGGTAGTCAGTGACAGCAAAGAAAAATCCATTAAGTGATAAAGCATATGAGATGTATAAGCAGGGAATGAAACTGGTAGACATTGCGACGCAGTTGGGCTGTTCACCGGCTACTGTACGGACGTGGAAGAATAGGAATAAATGGGATGAGGGCGGCAGTGAAACGTTTCAAAAGAAACGTGAAACGAAACGAAACGTTTCAACGAAGAAAAAGAAAATAGAAATATCTGTGGAGGACGGCACGAGGGAGACATTGCAAAACGATGCACTGACGCCGGAACAGCAGATGTTTTGCATATATTACAGCCGGACATTCAATGCAGCACAGAGCTATCAGAAAGCGTATGGATGTAGTTATGAAACGGCAATGGTTGAGGGTAGTAAGAGCCTAAGAAAACCTAAGATTAGGGCGGAAATAGAACGCCTGAAAGAAATCAAGCGGCAGCAGATTGTAGCAAGTGCGGACGATATTGTAGAACTACAAATGCGGATTGCCTTTGGTGATATAGGCATGGCACTGGGGTTTGGACAGGATGATATGGAGCTGAAAGACGGAAGCACTGTAAAAGTAAATGTGATGCGCCTGAAAGAGTCCGACCAGGTAGACACGCAGCTTATACAGTCGGTTATAGAGGGTAAAGGCGGCGTATCCATTACCATGAAGGACTCCCAAAAGGCTATCGATTGGCTTACAAAGTACTTCCTGATGCACCCGGAAAGCAAGTACCGGGCGGAATACGAGAAACGAAAAGCAGAAAAAGAGGGTGGCGATACACCGAAGTACGAGTCAGATGGTTTTATGGAAGCGCTGCAGGGTGATGTAGCCACCACATTTGAGGGAGAGGATATTGTTGAAACGTAAGGCATTGTTCAAATTTACCCGGTTTAGCCGCAAGCAGAGAATGGTGCTGGAATGGTGGATGCCCGGGAGCCCCTATGAGGACAAGGACGGCATTATATGTGACGGCTCTATTCGTTCCGGTAAGACTACCGTCATGTCATTGTCTTATGTGATGTGGGCAATGGAAACATTTGACGGACAGAATTTTGCTATATGCGGCAAGACAATCCAGTCCCTACGCCGTAATGTGATAGGGCAGCTTAAACTTATGCTTCTGTCCCGAGGATACCGGGTGGAGGAACATAGGTCAGAAAATTATATGATCATCCGTATGGGAGCCAAGGAAAACACATTCTATCTGTTTGGCGGCAAAGACGAGGGCTCCCAAGATTTAATACAGGGTATCACACTGGCAGGTGTGTTTTTTGATGAAGTAGCGCTTATGCCGGAGTCTTTCGTAAATCAAGCAACCGGTCGATGCTCCGTGGACGGATCCAAGTATTGGTTCAACTGTAACCCGGAAGGTCCCGACCACTATATCAAGGTGGAATGGATTGACAAAATAACAGAAAAGAACATGATACGCATACATTTTACCATGCGAGACAATCCAAGCCTTGCGGTGAAGATTATCGAGAGGTACGAACGCATGTATAAGGGCGTGTTCTATGACCGGTTTATTTCGGGTCTGTGGGTGCTGACATCTGGTATCATCTTCCGGTATTTTGCCGAGGACGACTCTCCGTATTTGTTCGATGATGCGGATATCTTCGACAATGAGGGAAAGCTTAAGGTTCCATTTTTCAAAATTGTAATGGGTATTGACTTCGGCGGCAACGGCTCTATGACAACATACAACCTTACCGGCTACCAGAACAGGTATCATGACTTCAAAGCACTGGAAGAGGACGGATTGCCGTTATCGGATGATATCGACAGTAAGAAGATATGTGATAAGTTCGTGGAGTTCTATAGGGAGAGCATTCAAAAATATGGGCGTGTGGACTGGGTGTTCCCGGACAGTGCCAGCACGACAATGATTAACAGCCTGCGAAGTGCTGCCAAGGATGCTGGGCTACCATATCAGAACATCAAGGGATGCCGGAAGAATGAAATATCAGAGCGACCAAAGACAGTGGACATGCTTTTAAATAGCGGACGTCTGAAAATCAACAGACGCTGCACGCAGACACGAAGGGCGATAGCTTCCCTCCGGTGGGACGAAAAGAAGCCAGACCAGCCGGAGGACAAGAACATAGGAAATGTAAACGACAGGTGGGACAGCTTCTGCTATACGTGGCTGGATTTTGTGGAATACATAGACTTGAAGAGATAAGGAGAAGAGTATGGAAAATTGTGTTACAAACTTTCTGCAGAAAAAAGGGTACACCGTAAACACCAAGGCGCTTGCCGTCATTCAGTCATGCGACGATTGGTACAGCAATCGTCTGATTGAGGACTTCCACAGGCGCAAGACTATCAACGGTCAGTCCTACGAGCTGAACAGGCTGAATTTCGGTAAGCGGTGCTGCTCCGATGATGCCAATTTGTGCGAAGTGCTGGAAATCAACGCCGGAGACGGTGAACAGGCGGACTTTGTGAAAGATGTACTGGATAGGAGCGAGTTCAACACCCAGTACCGCAAGCAGTTAGAAAAGACCTCTGCGGACGGCACAACGGCGTGCTATATCCGCTTGGACAACGTAACATTCATGGATAACGGCTCCGTGCAGGGCGGTACAATCAAGCTGAACTATGTGGAGGCAGATGCCTTTATGCCGCTGACCGTGGAGAACGACATCGTAACCGAAGCGGCGTTTTCCGGCTGTTCGCTTGTGAAAGGAAAGAAGCAGATTACCCTTGTCCTTTTCACATTAACCGACAACGGCATGTATGTGGCAGAAACCCATGTATTCGACGATAAGGGCACAGAGCTGCCCGACAGAGAGCGCAGTGTGCAGCTCGGGGATGTCAAGCCTTTCGCAGTGATGCGCAATGCAGAGGTAAACAATCTGGACGACATGGAAGGGTACGGATTGCCCAAACTGTGGGACGCAATCCCGGCACTTAAGGTCGTGGATTTGTGTTATAATGTTCTCTTTTCCGATTTGGACAAGGCAGAAAAGATTATTCTCATCAACGAATTACTTTGTGAGTTTGACAGTAATGGTAAGCCGAAGCTGACACCTGAACAGAAGAAACTGTTTGTGTTCACCGGGGAGAAACTGCCGGAAGAAAAGGGCATGATACAGGAATACAATCCGGAAATCCGAATTGAGCAGGTGACAAAATCCTTTGAGCTGGCATTGTCTTTACTGTCCATGTCATTTGGCTATGGAACCAAGAAGTACAGCTTCGAGAACGGACAGATTACCACAGCGACCGAGTATGTTGGCGAACGGCAGGACCAGATGCAGGAGCTTAACCGCCAGCGGCAGGAAGCGATTGCCTATATCCAGGACATCTGCAAAGCCGTGATGTGGTTTGCCAACACCTTCCAGGGCAAGGCGTTCAATCTGGAGCAGGACATTCTTGTGGATTTCGACGATAGTTACATCACAGACAAAGAAGCCGAGCTGGAACGCAAACGCAACGACGCCCTGTCTTTCGATATTCCGGAGCTGAAAATCTGGTATCTCATGGACGCATACAGCATCACAGAGGAAGAGGCAAGGGCAATGGTGGAAGCGAAGCAGGAAGAGGAACAGAAACAGGACCCGGAAGCAGAAGATTAACGGAGAGAGGTGCTTATGCTTACAGATGAACAGTTAGAATATATATCTGCGGCTATAGTGCCTCTGTTCCAGTATCTGGAGAAAGAGGTCATAGCGGATATTGCACGCAGAATAGCCAAGACCCTTACATATAGCCGCACGGCGGAGCTGCAGGCCATAGCCATGATGAAACTGGGGTATAGTCCTGCAAAAATCCGCAAGGAAGCCATGAAGATGCTGAATGCTGACCCGGATTTCCGCAAGGCAGTAGCAAAGAACACCCTGGAATACAAGAGGGAAGTGCGGAAGATTATAAACGACATCACCAAAGCGGCATATAAGGCAAACGAAGAGATTGTAGCCGGTGCTGGCAATATGTCATGGGCAAATGACCTTTCCGTTTGGAAAGAGGCGGGAAAAGAGCTGACGGACAACTCTTACCTGAAAGAGCTTATGGATGCTTTTACGGCGCAGACCAATGGCGAGCTTAAGAATATGACACAGACCACAGGTTTTAAGACCATGAGCGGCTATGAGGGCATCGAAAATGCATACCGCAGGGAACTGGATAAGGCGGTCATAAAAATATGCTCCGGCACATTCTCACAGGATAAGGTTGTCCGTGATGTGGTACATGACCTTGCCCAGAGCGGCTTAAGGTCTATTGACTTTGCAAGTGGTTATTCCATGCAGCTTGACACCGCCGCCCGTCTTGCCGTTCGTACCGGGTGCCACCAGCTTGCTGGCAAGATGCAGGATGAGAACATCAAACAGACAGGGGAGAACCTGGTCTACGTGTCCAAGCACTGGGGTGCCCGCAACACCGGAACCGGACATGCCAATCATGAACAGTGGCAGGGCAGAGTATATTTTATCAAAGAGGGCAAGGACTATTCCGAGGAAGCCAAGCGCATCGGACAGGACTATATAACAGACCTGTGGATAGCGACCGGCTACAGTGTGGATGGAGCACATGAGAGTGACCCTACCGGTCTATATGGCTATAACTGCCGGCACAGGCATTATGTGTGGTTTGAGGGCGCTTCCAGCCTACCGAAAGAACAGGCGGAGCCGAAGCCTGTCACCATAGACGGCAAAACCTACGACTACTACGCCATGACCCAGAAGATGCGTGCTATGGAGCGGAATATACGGGCATTGAAGAGGGAAAAGGAAGCAGAAGAGGCACTGGGAAATGATACCAGAGAGCTGCAGGTTAAAATCAAGGAGAAAACCGCCAAGTACAAAGAATTTTGTAAAATGTGTGGTGTACCGGAAGAGACAAGCCGGATTCGGTATGAGTGCGGCACAGCGGACTTGAAGAAGACCAAGGCGTGGGATAGTTGTGCAATGCAGCTAAAGGGAATGGAAAGTGGAATAAATAAGCCAAATAAAGACTTAATACGCATACCACAAATACCAGCAAGTACAATAATCCAAAAGATAAGAAGTGGGGAATATTCCACAAAGTTGAGCATACAACAGTACGATAAACACTGTAAAGGAACGACAAAATATAATGAGTATTTGCAGTCGAGGCAGAATAAAGGTGGAAACCCTCAAAGTATTATTTCTGTATCTGCTGAAATGGCGCAGAAAATTATTGAAACAAAGGCAGGAACTGGTATAATTAAAGTAGATAGATTAGGAAATCCGAGACCACAAGAACAAGTAACTTGTGATTTTGTTGTCGGTAAATATTATTTTCGGGGAGAATATATTGATACTAAGAAATGTACCATCCATTATGGAAAGAAAGGTTCCCATATAGTACCGGAAAGGGGAGAAAATTATGATTAACTTATGGAAATATGAATACTGTGGAAATGTAAAAATAGAAGATATGGATGGAAATATTTTTGTCGGTGATGCGCAGAATGTTGTTGATTCAGAGGAAAGGTCTGATTTAGAGCGTAGTGGAGACAGTATCGTTATTTCATCCGGCGGTGAACTTGTAGAGTTTTATACAGACGAAATTAAAAATATAGAAAAGGTTTAATATTACCATTGAAACAGAACGTTCGTTTGTGCTATAATATCTCTATGGAGGGTTAATATATGCTGCCAAAGGGGTATTATTGGTGTAAGTGCCCTCGGTGTGGAAATCCACATATGCAGATGCTGCGAAAAGACACTGTATTGAGGAATTTCCCGGGGTACTGCAAAAAGTGTAAAACTGAATCGATATTGACAATAGAGCCTAAGCGCCAAGTAGTAAATTCTTAATGGAATTGCTGCAAGGCGCTTTTTTTATTGTCGCATTACAGGGTGGAGCAGTCTGGAAGCTCGTCTGGCTCATAACCAGAAGGTCACGGGTTCAAATCCCGTCCCTGCAACTTCCCATACCGGAGAAAGCCCGGTAAATAAATCATTTAAGGAGAACGATATGAAGAACATTTTAACTATCTTGAAAGAACTGGGCATTGAGGTGCCTAAGGACAAAGAAGAAGGCCTTAATACTGCAGTAGCGGAAAACTATAAGACGGTAGCCGACTACGACAAGCAGAAAGAGAAGCTGGACGCAGCCAATGAGACGATTAAGGCAAACGACACTGCCATGAAGGACCTGCAGACCAAACTTGATGAGTTCAAGGATGTGGATGTGTCCGGGCTTAACCAGCGTATCAAGGATTTGGAAACCGAGAAAGCCAATATCCAGAAGGACTATGATGCCAAGATTGCAGACCGTGACTTTGACGACCTGGTGAAGGAAAGCATTGCAGCGGTCAAGGGCAGGAATGCCAAGGCAATTACCGCCCTGCTGGACGTTCCCACACTGAAAGCGTCCAAGAATCAGAAAGAGGACATTGCCGCGGCGCTGAAAGCACTGACAGAGAAAGAAGATAGCAAGATGCTCTTCGGTGGCGAGCCGGAGCCCAAACCGACAGGAACAGGAAACTTGATTGGACAGGTACAGAAAACACCGGGACAGTCAACAGACACCCTTAAGGATGCACTTAAGGAGAGATATAAATAAGGAGAATGAAATATGTCTTTAACATTAGCAGAAGCAAAAGTCGGCATGGCTGACAAAGTAGACCAGAATGTCATTGATGAGTTCAGAAGAGCATCCCTCTTACTGGATATGCTCACATTCGATGATACGGTATCCCCCGGAACTGGTGGTTCTACACTTACTTATGGCTACGTGAGATTAAAAACTCCGTCCACTGTAGCTGTACGTTCTATCAATTCCGAATACGCACCTAACGAGGCAAAGAGAGAGGAAGCGACAGCAAAAGTTGTTATCCTCGGTGGCTCTTTTGAAGTAGACCGTGTTATTGCGGAAACTGGCGGTGCGGTTGATGAAATTGATTTCCAGATTAAGGAAAAGACTAAGGCAGGAGCAAATTACTTCCATAATCTTGTAATCAATGGTACATCTGCAGCATCTGGCAGTGGATATGTTACCGGAACCTTTGACGGACTTAAAAAATTGTTATCCGGTTCTGATACAGAATATACGTCCGAAGCTGACATTTCTACCAGTGCATTGCTGGACAGCAACTACAATGCATATCTGGATGAACTGGATGCATTCATCAGTAAGCTGGCAGAAAAGCCGGATATCCTTCTGATGAATAATGAACTGCTCACCAAAACAAGAGCGGCAGCGAGACGTGCTGGGTTCTATGAGAGAACTACTGATGGATTTGGAAGAGTTGTTGAAAAATACAATGGTATTCCAATGATGGATGTGGGTCAGTATTACAACGGTACGAAGAGTGTAGATGTAATCGAAACAACGACTCCGTCCACCACTGCCTATGGTGAAACATCGGTTTATGCGGTAAAACTCGGACTTAATGCGTTCCACGGTATTTCCGTTGATGGCAGCAAGATGGTTCATACCTATCTTCCTGATTTGAGTGCACCGGGTGCCGTAAAGAAAGGCGAAGTTGAAATGCTTGCCGGGGCTGTTCTGAAAAACAGCAAAATGGCAGGTGTTCTTAAGGGTATTAAGGTTAAGCCTAAGGCAACAGCCTAAGTAGGAAGAGAGGGAGCAGTATGTCTTACATAACGTGGGAGCAGTACCGCTCCCTTTACAATGGTATATCTGATGAAACAGAGTTTGACCGGCTGTCTAAACTGGCAGAAATCAAACTGAATACCATAACCCACATGCGGGCAAAGCAGTTTGAGGATGCCTACAGTGAGGACACTGCCACGGATTTCCAGAAGCAGGTCCATGCACAGATACAGGACACCTTCTGCCAGCTTCTTGCTTCCATGAGTGTGCAGGAGGCTTCCGGCATGGGTACCGGCATCGTATCTGTCAGCAATGATGGATATTCGGAGTCCTACAAGGTCACCACGGCGCAGGAGAAGGAAGCGCAGCTTACATCTGTAATTCGTTCCGGGTTGTCTGGCACGGGATTGGCAGGTGCATTATGAGTGTACTTTTTACCGATATCATGACCGTTTACAACTACCACCGGGACCCGGACACCGAAAAGGAAACGTGGTTCCGGTCAGTGATAAAGGGTGTCCAGTGGAGCCATAACAAGACGGAGACCACAACCTCCGGCAACGTGCAGACGGAGTCCAAGGTAGAAAGTATCACAGTGGACTTTCAACGCAGTTATGGTAACAAGCCCTACTTGCCGCCGACAGAGTACGCCAAGCTGACCGCCGAGCAGGCAGCAGGGTTCTGGACTCTTACCCCGAAATCGGGACAGGACATGATTGTTCTGGGCGTGTCTGAACAGGAAATCAGCCGGGCGTACAGGATTTCAAATTTGCTGGACGACTTCCAGTATGCCGTCACCGTGACAGCGGTATCGGACAATCGGAACCGCCCGAGACTAAAGACCATAAAGGTGGTGGGAAAGTGAGTAAGCTGGATTATCAGTGCAGTTTTAACCTGGAGGACTGCATAAAGAAACTGGGGCTTGAAGAACGGGGAAAGGTACAGCAGTTTGTCACCAATCAGGTTTTAGATTTATCAGAACCCTATGTTCCTTTCAAAACAGGTGACCTTCTGGCCAGTGGACATATTGAGGATGGAACAGATGTCGTATGGAATACGCCATATGCCCATTACATGTGGGGCGGCATTGTATACGAAGACCCACTATTGCACTGCGCGGGCTTTCAGGTCGCAGACGGTGGGTGGCGTTCCAGAAAAAAAGTAGAAAAAGTACCAACCAAGCGAAAATTGCAATATTACAGAGGAGATGACAGAGGTGCACGTTGGGTACCCAGAATGCTTCAAGATGGTGGGCTTAAAAAGATAGAACAGGGCGCAAGGAGGATTGCAGGGCAATGACAGTATCAGATGCCATTATCAAATGGTTGAAATTATTCAATCCAACTCAATACTGGAAGATGAAGCATATTGATACGGATTTGATGCATGGTGATATTGACTATGCTCTTGTCAAAGAACCTATGCGTAACGTGAAAACATATCTTTCCGGTACTAAGGTAATCACAGAACATTATACACTTGCTGCAAGACTTCCGACCAGTACCAATGATGATTGCGTGGACAACAACAGCTTTGGCGAAGCATTGGAGCAGTGGGTGGAAGAACAGACCTGTAACAGGTCCTTTCCGGACATTACGGATGCCAAGGTACAGAGAGTAGAAGTAACAACTCCCTTTTATAAAGGAAAAACAGAAACTAATAACTCTATCTACCAGATGACGGTAGGTATCACATATGTAAAGGAGAATTGAGATGAGAACAGATCTTAAACATTTCATCGATACCAGCATGGGTGCAGCCGAAGAAGCCTATGAACTGCTGGGTGACGGAATTGAGTCTCTCACCGAGGAAATGAACCCGGAGGAGGAGACTAAGCAGTACATCAACATGGAAAACAAATCCAATAATGTAAAGGCTTATCAGCGCACCTTTGACGTGGACAAAGAGGATTGTGTAGAAGATGCCGTACAGAAATGGCTGGACAGCATGGTTGACAAGCTGCCTACCGGCGCATCTGCAAAGACTTCCTTCGTGCGCCTGCGTTTACGGGATGCGGTAAGCGGCTCCGCAGGAACATATAAGGCTATCAAGGTGCCTTGCACCGTGTCTGTAACCTCTAACGGCGGCGATGGCGGTGATTATGTGCATAATGTTGTGAGCATTAAGCAGTGTGGCGAGGATATCCACGGTACCTTCAACATCAGCACCAAGACATTCACTGCCGGCGAAACCGAATAGTGTAGGTGTTAATCAAATTAACATAATGGGGTGCGTTCCTTTCAGTCGCATCCCATTTCTGAAAGGATGGTAATTATTATGGAAAACGTACAGAAAATCAGAGTTTCCCGCGGAATTGTTATCGAGGTGAACGATGCCGGGGAAACCATTACCCTCAACGTGGAGGATACCATGTTCCTTGACCGGTTCTGTAACCTTATGGACGAGTTTCAGACCATTTCTAAGGAGTTGGAGTCCGAAGAAGTAAAGAAGATGGAACTGCGGGACCATGTTACCCTTATGATTGAACGGACAAAGGGACTTATGGCGCGTATTGATGATATCTTTGGGGCAGATACCTGCAGAAAGGTATTCGGCGACACCGTACCCGGTCCGTACATGATTGCGGATTTCTTCGACCAGCTTATGCCTATTGCGGAGAAATACATGGACGAAAGACAGAAGGAAATCGGCAAGAAATACAATCGAACCAGAAGAGGAGCTCGCCGTGTTTAATGTGCTGCTGGATGCCCTGCCGGATGAATGGGACGGGTACCCGGTAGATACGGATTTCCGCATCGGCATCCAGATATCCCAGTGCCTTGTGGACGATGCTCTTAATAGCAGGGAAAAGGTTGCTACGGCATTATCCTTGCTGTTTCCGAAAGAACAGCCGCTGTTTGAAAATGCTATGGATGCCCTGCAGTGGTGGTTGAGCGAATACGACCATGACAACCACGAAAGAGGTAAGGGCAAGGGCCATAAGCTGAAGGTAATGGACTTTGACGCCGACCAGTGGCGTATCTATGCGGCTTTTCTGAAACAGTACAGAATAGACCTTAACACGGTAGATATGCATTGGTTTACCTTCATGGGATTGCTTTCAAATCTGGAAGAATGTAATTTTACCCGAGTCGTTGACATTCGGCTAAAGGAAATCCCTTCCAAGGCATCGCCTGAGGAAAAGAAGCGGCTCCGCCAGGTGAAGAAAATCTATTCCCTTGCGGATAAAGAAGAAGTCAGCACAGAAGAGGAAGAGCAAAACAAAGAAGCACAGGAAGCATTCCTGAAAATGTTAGGAAAATAAATGAGCCAGCACAGCGCCTAAGAGCCAGTAAATAACTACTGGCTTGAAGCGAGGTGATGAGATGGCTAATTATGATGCAACTATACGTGTCGGAACAAAGATGGATGCATCTGGGCTGGATGCGGCGCAGAAGGGATTTGACAATGTCAAGAATAGCGCAGAGAATGCAGCAAAAGCCATTGAAAATGCCGGAAAATCCACTGATACTGTAATAAAAAAGGTCAAATCAGAAGAGGGAACATATCAAAATCTAACGTATGCTGTGGAACAGTATGCGACGGAACTGAAATACTTAGAGTCCAAAGGATTTGGTGCAGGAGAAAAAACATATGATGAGCAGTATATTGGCTGGATAGATGCCAAACATGCCCTGGATGAATACAACAAGAGCCTGTACGCACAGTCTGAAACGGGAAAGGCGGAAGCACAAGCTAAGGCAGCGGCAGCTACAGAAAAGGAAGCCGCTAAAGCTGCAGCGCAGAAAGCCAGAGAGGAAGCCAAGGCAGCAGCAGAAGCCGAGAAAGAAGCAGCTCGGGCAGCAGCACAAAAGGCAAGGGAAGAAGAACGAATTGCAGCAGAGGCAGAAAAAAATCTGCAGATAGAGAACGCAAAACTTCAAAAACAGATAGAAGAAGAGGCGGAAGCCAAGCGTCTGGCATCTATCAAAGAAAATTCCACCGTATCCGATCAGCGGATAGTTGACCTACTGGAGGAAGAAGTTGCCTTAAAAAAGCGGCTTAAAGAACTGGAAGCGGCAGGAGTAACTGCAGGCTATCAGGAACACGATGCCATTACAGGACGGCTATCAGATATCAAGGAGGAAGTCAATGCCTACAGTGGCGGCTTCAAAAAAGCCAGCGACTCTGGCAAGAAGTTCTTTGATACGGTTGCAAAGGGCAGTAAAAAATCTTCTGGGTTGCTCGGAACCATCGGCTCCCGGCTTAAAGGTATCGCATTATCTCTTCTGATATTTAACTGGATAACTAAGGCGTTTAACGCAATGGTATCCAGCATGAAAGAAGGCTTCAAGAACCTTGCGCAGTATTCTTCGGATTATAACGCGGCTATGTCCGCATTGAAGAGCCAGAGCGCCCAGCTGAAAAACGGACTGGCGGCAGCATTTGAGCCTATTGCAACAACTATTATTCCCTATATAACCCAGCTTGTGGCATGGCTTAACACAGCCACGGATACGTTCGCCCGGTTCCTTGCGGCATTGCAGGGCAAGCAGACATACACCAAAGCCAAGAAGCAGGTAATTGACTATGCAAAGTCACTGAATACTGCCAAAAGCGCAGCACAGGGAGCCCTTGCAGCATTCGACAGTATCAATGTGTTGTCTAAGAATGATAGCGGTAGTGGCGCCGGAGGAGAAACTACGGGAGCCGGAGCCTTTGAAGAGGCAGAAGTTGGCTCCGGCATGCAGGGGATCATCGATAAACTTACACCGTTTAGGGATTTACTTAATCAGTGGATGCAGGAAACGGATTTTTCCCCGCTTATCAATTCCTTTAATAATCTGGCGGCGGCTTGTGCTCCCTTTTCCGGATATGTATATGACGGTCTGCTGTGGTTCATGCAGAATATTCTTTTGCCGCTTGCATCGTGGACCATTCAGGATGCAGCACCTGCGTTCTTAAACATGCTTGCCAAGGGAATGGAATTTCTTGGTAAAACCATAGAAACGGTACGCCCGTCATTCGATTACATATGGTCGAATGTATTGAAACCCATTGCCGAATTTACAGGCGAAACCTTCATCTGGGCATTAGGTACGATAGGTCAGACATTTTCTGATTTATCCGATTTGATGACAGATAAGGGCGACAAAATTAACGAAATCCTTACCGCAGTCGGAAAAGGAATGGAACTTTTGTGGAATGTAATATATAAGCCGATACTGCAGCTTATGCGTGGCGGAATAAGCACACTGCTCAGGTATATCGTCCGGATTGTGGGTGATATGATAGATGTATTTTCCGGCATCGTGGAGTTTGTATCCGGAGTATTTACTGGGGATTGGAAAAAAGCATGGAACGGTCTGGTGGATATATTCAAAGGTGCTGTGAACTGGATCATTGATATATTTGAAGGTGTTGTAAACACCATTATCGACGGCATCAACTCGATTAGCATTGATATCCCCGATTGGGTACCTAAAATTGGAGGTAGCCACTTCGGTCCCAACCTTGCAAGGCTTGAAATTCCCCGGCTGGCAACCGGCGGTATTACCAGCGGTCCTACCACAGCGCTTATCGGTGAAGCCGGACGGGAAGCCGTTCTTCCGTTGGAGAGCAACACAGAGTGGATGGATACGTTTGCTGACAAACTAAGCGACAGACCCGTGAACATCCGTTTCACCGGAAATCTTGCAGAACTGGCACGGCTGCTTAAGCCGGTACTGGATGCTGAAAATAGCCGTATCGGTCGCAATTTCCGCGTATCAACGACATAAGGAGGCACATATGGAATACACACAGGGTATACGAATTGATGGAATTTATTTTGATGTGCCTCTTGTCAGCATCAAGAGGACGGCGGACTTTCTGGACAAGTACGCAGAGCGAACCGAGGACGGCGACCTGAAAAGGGAATTGATTGGCGTCTATTTCAACTATCAGATGAGCTTCGGCACCATTGATAACGATGAATTATACGAAAAACTATGGGACAAGCTCACAGAGCCGGTAGAGTTCCATGACTTTTCACTGCCGACAGTGAAGGGAACCTATTCCTTCCGTGGGTATGTGTCCGGGGTATCAGATGAAATCGAAAAGATACTGTCAAGCACCGCCAAAATGAAAGGACTGCAGTGCAAATTTACGGCAAAGAAGCCGGCGAGAAAGCCGGGGTAGGAGGTATAGCAGATGCCATATACAAATTGTAAAGCACATATGGAATTTGTGGATGTGTCTGCCTTATCCGACAGCTCCCCGGAGTTCCCAAATGCCGATATCGGAAAGCTGGAACTGCTGAAAGCCGATACGGCTTATCCTGCGTACCTGATATCGGACCTTAATAGTGCGGTACTGGACGGCAGTAGGGTTACATTGGACGAGGATACATGCATTCCCCTTATATCTGGCATATCGGGTGAAGATGGAACATTTACAACTCCGCCGGTATTAACCATTTCCTTTATTTCGCCGCATACATCGGCGGGGATTACTCTTTTCTTTCTGGATGATTACCCGGCGGACATAAAGGTGGCATGGTACGACACCTACGGCCAGAAAATAATTGAGGAAGAATATGTGCCGGATGCCCTGACTTTCCTGTGTAGGAAGCAGGTAGAGAACTACGGAAAGATTGTGATCACATTCCTAAAAACGCGGTTGCCACAGCAGCGGGTAAAGCTTCGTTACATTAAATACGGCATGGAAATTGAGTGGAGCGGTCAACAGATACAGACGGCATCCATAACTGAAGAACTGGACACCACATCAGCCACTATCCCGGTAGGCACCTGTGATATATACGTGGTAGATGCCGCGGGGGAATGGGATGCGACCAACAAAAGCGGCATATGGAAGTCCATCCAGAAGAGCCAGCACGTATCTATGACGGAAGAGGTAGGGACAAGCGAAGTACCTTGTGGGAAATTCTATATAGATACCTGGCAGAGTGGCAGCAATGTAGTCAGCTTTTCCCTCATTGACCGAATGGGTATCATGGATAAAACAAAGTTCTACGGCGGAAAAATTTATACCGGGGAAACAGCCGGTGAAGTCATAGATGCCATTATGGCGGATGCCGGAGTGACGGAGTACAAGGTGGCGGAGGATGTGGCAGCTGTTCAGCTATACGGGCATATTCCAATCTGCACCCACCGGGAAGCACTGCAGCAGGTAGTATTTGCCTGCGGCGCCGTGGCAGGCTGCGACAGGCAGGGATATATCAGCATTCGCATGCCGGACAGGTCTACCACCAGCACGATTGCTACAGACCGTAAATTCATGGGAACCACCGTGGAAATGGCGGATTATGTGTCTGGCATTTCCATAACCTACAAATCGTACAGTCTGCAGGCAGAAGCCAGTGAGATATATAACGATGTTCTTCCGGGCGGTATAACCACTATGGAACTGTCGGAGCCATACATGCCGGAGAGCATCACGGCAGAGGGAGGAACTGTAGTAGCGGCGGCAACCAATTATGTGACCGTGAGTATGGACGAAGCAGGAACGTGTGTGATCAAGGGCAGAAAATACGAAAGTCAGGACATTACTTACACGGCGAGGGTGGCTGTTAAGGATGCTGGTGAAGTGGAAAATATCCAATCCTATGAAGGCGGAACCCTGTTCAATGCGGAGAGAGCCAAAGAGGTAGCGGAAAGGATGCTCAATTACTATCAGCTCCGGCAGATTGTATCTATCCGCTACTTGATGCAGAATGAAGTCGCCGGAAACTGGGTTGAAGTCCAGAATACGGAAGGAAGCTATGCGGTTACCGGCATAACGCAGCAGACCATAGACCTGACGGGTGGATATATAGCAAGTGCCACCTGCCGGGGATACGCAACTATAACTGTGGCGGACTACTATGCCGGCATGGAGATATATGCGGGAGAAAGGGGGCTGATATAAATGGATTTAAGACCAATCAATCCGTACTATAAACATCCACGGAGAATAGCAAGAGTTCGCCGGAAAGCGGTATCTGGATATAGTTATCCCTATACATGGGAGCCTCCGGTGACGGACAGGACGCAGGCGGATGTGAACTATGCCAAAGAATTGATAGCTATTGGCTGGAACAATATGACCGTAGAGCAGAGGACGGAATATTTAGCAGGGCTAAAAGGCTGCATTAATACATCGGATTTGTCCAGAATTGAGAACAACATCCAGATATTGATAGATGTACTGGAATTGGATAAAACCAGCCATGTTGGGGCGGTCCCGGAGTTTCCTACAGCAAACTATTTTTTTGATATGAAGTTGAATGTAGCAGCAATCCGAGCGGCATATTGTGTGCATGCTGACACTCCTGAGGTGCCGGAACTGCCGTACAATACATGGCAAAAATACAATGACATCGAAAAAATACTGACAGATGTATATGAAGTTGTATCGGCGCAGATGAACTATTATGCCGGCACAGAAATATATGCCGGAGATACTGTTGGACTATTATTATAAGGAGGGCGTATGAGTTTATTTACAAGAAAAACGTGGAAAGACAGAATTACAGAGTACCCGACCAGAAGGACATTGACAAAGGCGGATGGAAGTGCAGAAACCGTAACTGTAGCACGTAGCGAGGGTACGGTGTCGCAGGAAGGGGACGCATTCAGCGCTGCAAATATGAACGACCTGGAAGCCAGAATTGCGGCAGCTTTCGGGTACACGATTGGACCATTCACCATTTCGGCAGGATCCACATCGTATGTGATTAACAGTGACTACATCACAGCATCTTCCCTCATTGATGTATACCCAAGTAACGATACAGAGGGTATCATGGCGGATGCGGTGCCCCACGGAACACAGACAGAGGGCAGCATGACGATTACTTTCGACTCCGCAACTTCTGGGGATATTGTGATTGAAGCTGTGAGGATTACAGAGAAATAGGAGGATTTACATGGCTATTAGATTTCGTAATTCGGGAAAGAAACAACGGGTGAAAACCGGTAGATTAGATATTCCGGCGCAGACTACAGTATCCGTCGATTGCGGTTTTGTACCGGTGTATATTGCGGTAACTGTAGTGCTGGGCTCTACGGTGCGGAGCCACCATGTATATGACTCCAGAATATCCACAACTACCGTAGGCAAGACAGGACAGGACACCAACGATACAGTTGGCATCCCTACCAATGTATCAAATCTTTTCACCGAAGACGGTAAGGGATTTAAGGTGAAAAACGGATATAACTATACCGGCTGGTATTTTTATTATGAAGCACTTGGAGAGTTTTCAGAAGGTGACAATGGAATGAAAGAGGAATAAGCGCCTAAGAGCCGATAGCCACAAACGTGGTTACCGGCTTTTTATTTTATCCAAACAAAGGGAGGTGGAAGAGAATGGATGCAATTATAGCGGCGGTAGCATCAATTGTAGTTGGAGGATTGTCCCTGGCAGGGGTCATTATCACCAATAACAGCAGTAACAGGAAAGTTGAAGCCAAAATCACAACAGCACAGGCGGTAACAGATTGCAAAATCGATGAACTGACACGGGAAGTCCGTGAGCATAACAATTTTGCCAGACGGATGCCTGTGGTGGAAGAACAGATCAAGGTTATCAATCACAGATTATCAGACTTAGAACAGAAAGGTTAAAAAGGTGAAGATTATGGAAATGTTAATTCAGAATGTAACTTTAATTTTGGCGGTAATTGGTGCGCTGGCATTTATGGTGTCGGTCATCACGCAGGTATTTAAGGGTGTAGGTGTGCTTTCCAAACTTCCTACGGACATCCTCGTGTTTGTCCTGTCCATTGGACTTACCCTGACGGCATTTATTGCCTATATGCAGTATGTGCAGCAGTCTATTTTGTGGTACATGATTATTGCCGCTATTCTTGCCGGATTTATCGTAGCTTTCGTGGCTATGTATGGCTGGGAAAAATTAAGCGAATTGTGGAAACGGTTTGGAAAAAGTAACGAGGATAAATAAATGAAAACCACTGAATTTATCGAAACAATCGGGGCATATGTGCAGAAATATGCCCCGGCATATGGCATCTGCGTACATAGCCCTATAATAGCGCAGGCGGTACTGGAATCTGCCAGAGGTACTTCAGAGCTGGCAGTTAAGTCAAACAACTACTTTGGACTGAAATACAAGCCGGGGCGGTGCCCAACGGCAACCGGTAGCTATGCCAAGGTAGGCAGCGAACAAAAGGCAGATGGAACATACGCATCAGCCACGATGCAATGGTTTGCATTCCCGGACATGGAAGCATGCGTGAGAGGGTATTTTGATTTTATCAATATATCCAGATATGCAAACCTGAAGGGTGTCACGGATCCTGAAACCTATCTGAAAAACATCAAGGCTGACGGATATGCCACATCACTGAAATATGTGGACAACCTTATGGCTGTGATTAAAAGATATGATCTGACACGATTTGACAAAAGAAAGAAGGTTGAAAATATGAAAATTGCGATTGACGCAGGACACGGAAGCAATACAGCCGGAAAAAGGACACCGGATGACTACCGGGAACACTGGGCGAATGTCAAGGTCGCATCCTACTTTGCTGCAGCAATGGACAGGTGCGGTGTATCGTACATCAAAACAGGGTGGGACGATGACAACAGCAAGGATGACCCGGACACAAGCCTTTCGGCACGGCAGAAAGCTATCAGGGAGGCAGAGTGTGATTATAGCATCAGTTTTCACTTTAATGCATTTGGAAAAGGAAAAACATATAACAGTGCCAAAGGTGTTGGAACACTGATTAGCAATAAGGCGCCCGGTGACAGTAAAAGGATGGCTGAATGCATTCAGGCACAGTTGATTAAAGGAACAAATCAAAAAGATAGGAAGGTAAAAGCACAATCTCTTTCTATGTGTAATTGTGCAGTGATGGGGACAAAAGCATCTGTTCTGGTCGAATGTGCATTCATGACAAATAAAAGGGAATCGGAATTGATGCAGTCAGCTGCATTCTGTATGGAATGTGCGGAAGAAGCTGCAAAGGGCTTCTGCGAATATGCAGAAATCGAATATGTTGCAAGCGGTGCAGCACCCGTACAGCAGCCCAAAGTAAACCATACAACCCAGCAGAAAAGTTATGTCTATAACGGCATAGATTATGCTATGGTATTTAACCCTACATACTATGCGCAGGTGAATACAGATGTAAAAAAAGCTTTCGGTAACAACGAAAAGAAGCTTTTTGATCATTTTTGCAAGAACGGAATGAAAGAGGGACGTGTGGCTATTGAAACGTTCACTGTTTTGGTTTACAAATCCAATAATGCTGACTTGCAAAAGGCTTTCGGGAACAA
>ERZ1034976.1319-NODE-1319-length-19385-cov-14.800466_pt1 | contig 19385 bp, 12 predicted proteins | sample MGYA00520623_ERZ1034976 | MGnify/ENA primary metagenome ERZ1034976 (study PRJEB33766, sample SAMN09781774) | gut metagenome | biome: gut microbiome | host: Homo sapiens | place: Madagascar | study: EMG produced TPA metagenomics assembly of the PRJNA485056 data... | reverse complement strand
GCTACGGCCGCGGCCCCGGCGGCGAGATCTGGAAGCTGGAGGACTGCATCTACGAGCTCATCAGCCAGTGCGAGGAAGTGTTGAGCGATACGCCCCTCTTCTTTGCGGTCAACAGCTACACCACCGGCCTGTCCCCCGCGGTCATGGAGTATATGCTCAAGACCACGCTGGTGCCACGCTTTGGCGGCAAGACCAGCTGTGATGAGATCGGCCTGCCCGTTTCCGCCACCGGCGGCGTTGTGCCCTGCGGCGCAACGGCCATTTGGGAAGAATGAAGCCCTCTCCGTCAATGCTGACGCATTGCCACCTCTCCCAGAGGGAGAGGCAATTGCGGTTTCAGGGAAGGGAAAATAGAATTCAGAAGATGCTGCCCTTTTAGATGCGATGGCTCCCCCCTTGGGGGAGCTGGCGAGCAAAGCGAGTCTGAGAGGGCTGGTCATTTGGAATGGGGTACAGCCCTTTTGAGAAGGGCGCACCACCGGAAAGAGAAAACCTATGGAAGAAACGATTTTAACTGCGAAAGATCTGAAGTTCCGCTATGACCCGGAACAGCCGGACTACGCCCTGAACGGCGTGTCGGCTGAGGTGAGGCGGGGCGAATTTGTGGCAGTGCTGGGGGCCAATGGCTGTGGAAAATCCACGCTGGCCAAGCACTTCAACGCCATCCTCCTGCCGGAGAGCGGCACTGTGCTGGTGGAGGGGATGGACACCAGAGACGAGGACAAGATCTACGATATCCGCCAGACCGTGGGCATGGTGTTCCAGAGCCCGGACAACCAGATCGTTGCCACCGTGGTGGAGGAAGATGTCGCCTTTGCGCTGGAAAATCTGGGCGTGCCGCCGGAAGAGATGCGCCGCCGCGTGGATGAAGCGATGAAGATGGCGGGCATCTATGAATACCGGGAGCGTGCGCCCCACAACCTGTCCGGCGGCCAGAAGCAGCGCGTTGCCATTGCGGGCGTGGTCGCCATGCGGCCCGACTGTCTGATCCTGGATGAGGCCACCGCCATGCTTGATCCCCGGGGCCGGGAGCAGGTGATGCAGACCATCCACCATCTGAACAAGAACATGGGCATCACAGTGGTGTCCATCACCCACTATATGGAAGAAGCTGCTCAGGCCGACCGCGTGCTGGTGATGAGCAAGGGCAATGTGGTCATGGAGGGCACCCCGAAAGAGGTATTCAGCCAGACCGAAAAGGTGCGCGCCCTGCGGCTGGATGTGCCGCAGGCTGCCGAGCTGCGGGATGAGCTGGTCAAGGCCGGCATCCCCATGCCCGAGGGCATCATTGACACCGGCGCGTGCGCACAGGCTCTGTATGAGCTTTTGAAGTAAGGGAGGGGACGGAAGATGGGAAGCATTATCAAAGTAGATCACCTGAGTTATGTCTATAACCCGGGAATGCCCAATGCCGTCACCGCGCTGGATGACGTGAGCTTTGAGGTGGAAGAGGGAGACTTTGTGGGCATCATCGGTGCCACCGGCTCCGGCAAGAGCACCCTCATCACCCACATGAACGGCCTGAACAAGCCCACCAGCGGCCACATCATCATCGATGGCCGCGACCTGTGGGCCGAGCCGGAAAAGATCCGGGAATTCCGTTTCCTCACCGGTCTGGTGTTCCAGTATCCGGAGTACCAGCTGTTTGAGGAGACATGCTATAAGGATATCGCCTTTGGCCCCAGAAACATGGGGCTGGACGAGGCCGAGATCGACAGGCGGGTGCATGAAGCAGCGGACTTTGTTGGCCTGGATGAGGCGCTGCTGCAGCGCAGTCCCTTTGAGCTGTCCGGCGGTCAGAAGCGCCGGGTGGCCGTGGCGGGTGTGATGGCCATGAAGCCCCGCATTCTGGTGCTGGATGAGCCTGCCGCCGGTTTGGACCCCGAGGGCCGGGACGAGATCCTGTCTGAGGTCAAGCAGTACCACAAAAAGACCGGCACCACCGTGCTGCTGGTCTCCCACAGCATGGAGGATATTGCCAAGTACGCCGACCGTGTGCTGGTGATGAGCAACAAGAAGATCGCCATGTATGACACCGTGGAGAACGTGTTTGCCCGTGCGCCCGAGCTGCTGGCGCTGGGCCTGAGCGTGCCGCAGGTCACAAAGATTTTCCTCAAGCTGCGGGAGATGGGTGTGGATGTCCCGGCGGATGTTTACACCGTGCCCTATGCCGTCAAGATGATTTTGGAAGCCAAGAAGCGCCGGGACGCAGGCGAAAGCCTTGTGCTGCCCCGTGTGGATGCAAAGAAGGGGGGCGCTGCCACATGCTGAGAGATATCACCATCGGCCAGCACTTCCCGGGCGACAGCCTTGTGCATAAGTTCGACCCCCGCATGAAGCTGGTGCTGACCATCGTCTATATCATCCTGCTGTTTGCCGCGTCCAACCCGCTGGGCCTGATGCTGTCCCTTGTGTTCCTTGTGGCCATGTACGGCGTGGCAAAGATCCCCTTCAAGCTGATCACCAAGAGCCTGAAGCCCATTTTGCCCATCATCCTCTTTACCGCGGTGCTCAACCTCTTCTTTGTTTCGGGCGAGGGCGAGCCGCTGGTGCACTTCTGGGTGCTGAACATCTACGCCGAGGGCCTGCGCTATGCCATCCTGATGGCGGTGCGCGTGATGGCACTGATTGCGGGCACCAGCCTCCTGACCTATACCACCAGCCCCATTGTGCTGACGGATGCCATCGAGCAGCTGCTCAAGCCTTTGGGCAGGCTGAACTTCCCGGTGCATGAGCTGGCTATGATGATGAGCATTGCCCTGCGCTTTATCCCGACCCTGATCGAAGAGACCGACAAGATCATGAACGCCCAGAAAGCCCGTGGTGCCATGCTGGACAACGGTTCCATGATGGAGCGCGTCAAGGCGCTGGTGCCGGTGCTCATCCCGCTGTTCATCTCGGCCTTCCGCCGCGCCGATGAGCTGGCCATGGCCATGGAGTGCCGCTGCTACCGCGGCGGTGATGGCCGCACCCGCCTGAAGGTGCTGCGCTGCACCCGGCAGGATTATATCGACCTGGCGGTGTGCATCGTCTGCTTTATGGTGATCCTGAGCTCGAGACTGGTGTTCCCGAATTTTTAAGAAAACTCCCCCAGTCACCTTCGGTGACAGCCCCCTCTGGGATGGGGCCTTATAGCCTCCCTCTTTGAGGGAGGTGGCACGGCAAAGCCGTGACGGAAGGAGTTCCATGCAGAACTTTTTACTTACCCTTGCCTACGACGGCACCAACTACTGCGGGTTTCAGGTGCAGCCCAACGGGCGGAGCGTGGCCCAGACCTTTCAGGATGGGCTGGAAGCGGTGCTCCACAGCCGCCCCGATATCAAGGGGTGCAGCCGCACCGATGCCGGGGTCCACGCGCTGGGCTTTGCGCTGAACTTCCACGCGGAGACCCGCATCCCCCCCGAAAAGCTGCCGTTGGCCATCAACCAGCACCTGCCCCCGGATATCCGGGTGCTGTGCGCCCGGGTGGTGCCGGAGGAGTTCCACGCCCGCTATGCCGCCCATACCAAGACCTACCTGTACCGCATCCACAACCACCCCATCGATTCGCCTTTTGATGAAAAATATTACACCCGGGTGCCCCGGCGGCTGGATGTGGATGCCATGCAGAGGGCGGCGGAACAGTTTGTGGGAAAGCACGATTTTCTGGCCCTGTGCGCGGCGGGTTCCTCTGCTGCTGCCCACGGAGATACCGTGCGCACCATCACCGACTGCCATGTGACCCGGAAGGGCGACGAGGTGGACATTGAGGTGACAGCGGACGGCTACCTCTATAACATGGTGCGCATTCTGGCAGGCACCCTGTGTGAGGTGGGCGCGGGCCGGATGCAGCCCGATGCCATCCCCGGCATCCTTGCCAGCCGGGACCGCAGCCGGGCCGGGCCGACGCTGCCCGCAAAAGGGCTATTTTTGAAACGTGTAGATTACGAAGGGTGAACCTCTCCGTCAATGCTTTGCATTGCCACCTCTCCTGATAGGAGAGGCAAGAAAATGGCAGCGTAAACTTGGCTCCCCTGCTAGGGGAGCTGTCACCGTAGGTGACTGAGAGGTTTCGCAAAGGAGAGATATCCATGAGAAAGAAGCATCGTTCGACCGAGAGTGACGAGCCGCTTTCGGAAGGGCGGGTCGAATATCTGGAAGCTGCCCGCCAGCGTGTGCGGAACAGACGCATCCGCCGCACGGCGGTGCTGCTGGTGCTGCTGACGGCGGTGGTGCTGTTTGCCACCGGCATCGCAGGCAGCTCGGTGGCGGTACTGAAGGATCTGACCGATACGGCCCGCATTGCCCTGCTGCCCGGCTCCGGCTGGCCCCAGCAGACCGGTGTGGCCGAGCTGGAGCAGATGGCCCCCCTGACCGGCAGCTTTGTGGAGCTGGGGGACGAGGGCTGTGTGGTCTGGTCGCGCACCGGCAAAAAGCTGAACAGCATCCAGAGCGGCTATGCCCGCCCGGCGCTGGCCGCGGGCAAGACCCGCTTTGTCCTCTACAACCGCTCCGGAAACGAGCTGCGGGTGGAGAGCCGCACCCAGAACCTTTACACCAAGCAGCTGGAAAACAGCATTTTCCTCTGCGCCATGTCGGATAACGGCACGCTGGCCGTGGTCACGGAGGACCAGACCAGCATGGCAAAGCTGCTGGTATACAGCCCCTCCATGGAGCAGCAGCTCAGCTGGAGCATGACCTCCAACGACGGCACCCCCCTGCGGATGGCCTTTTCCCCCGACAGCCGGAAGCTGGCGGCGGCAGCCGTCACCGTCAGCGGGGGACAGGTAATGACCAACCTTTACCTCATCAATCTGGCATCGGGCGATCCCGTCAGTCTGGTGAATCAGGGCGGCGTGCCCCAGTGGCTGGGGTGGACCTCTGCTTCCACGATCCTGGCTGTCTACGATACCAGGGCCGTGCTCTACAATGCGGGCGGCGAGCGTGCGGTCTATGATTTTGCGGGCACGGAGCTGAAAGATGTTTCGGTGGACGCGGCAGGCAATGTGGCCCTGCTGCTGGCATCGGGGCAGGTCTCTCAGGCTGTGACGCTGGACAAAAACCTGAACGTTCAGTTCAGCGCCGCTGTCCCGGCGGCAAATTCCATTGTCCGGGCGGGGAACCTGTTCTATCTGCTGGCCGATAACGCCGTGGAGTGCTTTGATGCGTCCGGCACCCAGCAGTGGAGCCAGAACCTTGACACCAGCCCGCAGGCATTGCTGGCCAACAGCAAGGATCTGCTGCTGTTCAGCGGCAACACGGTGCAGAAGTTGGAAGCACCCGCTGAATAGCCCTCTCCGTCAATGCTTGCGCATTGCCACCTCTCCCAAAGGGAGAGGCAATTGCGGCTTTGAGGAAAAAGAGTGCAATTTATTTTGTGGCTTCCCCTGTCAGAAGCGTTGGCTCCCCCTTTGGGGGAGCTGGCACGACGGCAGTCGTGACTGAGAGGGTGAGCCAGTTCGGAATAAGGTTAAACGTATGTTCAAGAATCCGTCATTTATTTTTGATATCCTATGTACGGTGGTCTGGCTGGTGCTGGCCGTCCGGTATGCCCGCAAAGGCTTTCTGGCCTCGGTGGTGCAGCTGACGGGCAGCCTCATCAGCCTGTTCGGTGCCAGAGCCTTTTCAGGCTGGGCAGCCGGGCAGGTGTTCGAGCGCTTCCTCGCCGGAAGCTTCCGGGACCAGATCGCTGCCAATATCGCCGCCGGGGGAGCCGTCAGTCTGGATGGCATTGCCCAGCGGTACGCGGGTTTTCTGCCCGAGGCGTTCCGGGCATCCATCGTGGATGCCTGTGAGCGCTCCATCTCTGCCGTCCTCAATGACAACGCCGTTGTGCTGGCGGATACCATCGTCCAGAAGGTGCTGGCTCCGCTGCTGACCCCGGTGATCTCGCTGGTGCTGTTCTTTGTAGCGTTTGCCCTGCTGCGGATGCTGGTCAGCCTGCTGGTCACAGTGCTGGGGCTGGTGAACAAGCTGCCCGTGATCGGTGCAGTGAACCACTGGCTGGGCTGGGGCGTGGGCGGCATTGCCAGCCTTGTGGACATCTATCTGGTGCTCTGCGTGGTCTGGGCGCTCATTGTGATCACCGGCGGCAACCTCACCATGCTCAACGACACGATGATGAGCGGCAGCCTTTACTATAAAGTATTCAATGTGTTCAACCCGTTTGTCTGAGCGGGGAGGGAAAAGGAGGAACAATGGTCTGCATTCGATGCCAGAAGCGGCCTGCCATTATTTTTGTCCAGCGGATGGAAAATGGCCAGATGAAAAACGAGGGGTACTGCCTGCACTGTGCCCGGGAGATGCACATCAAGCCGGTCGATGATCTGATGAAGCAGTTTGGCATGTCCGACGAGGACATGGATGCCATGGAAGACCGGATGGAAAACATGATGCAGGAGATGGGGGACATGAGCAGCATGAACCCCTTCTCCATGATGATGGGCATGGGCCAGCCGGACCAGAGCGAGGAGGACGGCGACCTTGTGCCCGGCTCCAGCGCCACCTTCCCGCTGGGGGTGAACGGCGGTGCCCAGAACGGCAAAAACGAAAAGAAGGCGGGCAAAAACGACAAAAAGCCGCCCCGCCGCAAGTTTTTGGATACCTACTGCGAGAACCTGACCCGCAAGGCCCGGGAGGGGAAGCTGGATGATATCATCGGCCGCGACCGGGAGATCTACCGCACCATCCAGATCCTGAGCCGCCGCCAGAAGAACAACCCCTGCCTCATTGGTGAGGCGGGCGTTGGCAAGACCGCCATTGCCGAGGGCATTGCCGAGCGCATCGCCAAAGGACAGGTGCCGGCAGGGCTGCAGGATAAGGAAATCTTCCTGCTCGACCTGACCAGCCTTGTGGCGGGCACCCAGTTCCGCGGCCAGTTCGAGCAGCGGGTCAAGGGCCTGCTGAGCGAGGTCAAGGCCGCGGGCAATGTCATCCTGTTCATTGATGAGATCCACACCATTACCTCTGCCGGTGAGAGCGAGGGTGCCATGAATGCGGGCAACATCCTGAAGCCCGCCCTCTCCCGCGGCGAGATCCAGGTCATTGGTGCCACCACCTTCAACGAGTACCGCAAGTATATCGAGAAGGACCAAGCGCTGGAGCGCCGGTTCCAGCCCGTGCGGGTGGAGGAACCCAGCGTTGCTGATACGCTGGCCGTGATGGGCGGCATCAAGCACTACTACGAGGAGCACCACCATGTGCAGGTGCCCGCCGATGTGCTGAACGCCACCGTGACCCTGAGCGAGCGGTATATCACCGACCGCTACCTGCCCGACAAGGCCATCGACCTGCTGGACGAGGCCTGTGCCTGCTGCAATCTGGCCCACCCGGTTATCTCGGAGTACCTGACCATGCAGAAGGAACTGGAGGCCCTCAGGCAGGAAGAGGCCGACATGGAAAACGCCGATGTGAACGAGCCCATCGATTACGAGCGTGTGGCAGAGCGCAAGACCCGGATGGCACAGCTGGAGCGGGAATTGCCCGCCAAGCAGGCTGCAGCCGGGGAGATCCAGGTGACCATGGACGATGTGGCCAAGGTCATTGAGCTGTGGACGGGCATCCCGGCGGTGAAGATCCGGGAGACCGAGTATGCAAAGCTCGCCAGCCTTGAGACCGAGCTGAAAAAGAAGATCATCGGTCAGGACGATGCCGTGCATCTGGTGGCGCAGGCGGTCAAGCGCAGCCGCGCCGACCTTTCGGGCCGCCGCCGTCCGGCCAGCTTCATCTTTGTGGGCCCCACCGGCGTGGGCAAGACGGAGCTGGTGAAGCAGCTGGCAAACCAGCTCTTTGACGGCCCCGACCCGCTGATCCGGCTGGATATGAGCGAGTATATGGAAAAGTACGCCGTGTCCCGCATGATCGGTTCCCCTCCGGGCTATGTGGGCTACGAGGAGGCGGGTCAGCTGACCGAAAAGGTCCGCCGCCGCCCGTACAGCGTGGTGCTGTTCGATGAGATCGAAAAGGCCCACCCCGATGTGATGAATATCCTGCTGCAGATCCTGGACGAGGGCAAGATCAACGATGCCCAGGGTCGCACCGTGGATTTCTCCAACACCGTCATCTGCATGACCTCCAATGCGGGCAGCAGCGACCAGACCACCGCAAGTCTGGGCTTCAACCGCAGCGAGGAGGAGCGGAACGAGGAGAAGAGCCGCAAGGCACTGAGCCAGTTCCTCCGCCCTGAGTTTTTGGGCCGTGTGGATGAGGTCATCACCTTCAAGCCGCTGAGCGAGGAGACCCTGCAGGGCATTGCCGCCCTGATGCTGGACGAGTACAAGCCCAGCATGGAGGCCAAGGGCATTGCCTACAGCTATACCCAGGCGGCACTGGCAGCGCTGGTTCACAAGAGCCAGGGCGGCAAGTTTGGTGCCCGCGACCTGCGCCGTACCATCCGCAAGGCTGTGGAGGACCCTGCCGCTGAAAAGATTATCGACGGCACCCTTGTTTCCGGCTCCACCCTGACCGTGGATGCTGAGAACGATGAGATCGTACTGAAATAAAGAGCAAACAGAAAGCCGCTGCACAGCGTAACAACTGTGCAGCGGCTTTTGTAGTGCAGGATCGCTCCGTCACCTGTGGTGAGATTGATGGGAAGATCAGTCCACGCTGACCGGTTCCTCCGGCTTGTTGGTGGTACGGGCGCTCGTGCGGCCCTCGGGGATGATCTCGCCTGCGGCGGTCAGGCTGATCTTGGCCAGGGTCGGGCCGATCAGCTCGTACACCAGCACCGAGAAGAGCACCACGTTGCGCACCATGTGGCCATCGGAAAGCTCGGCAGCCTCGGCGGCCATGCCCAGCGCCACACCGGCCTGCGGCAGCAGGGTGATGCCCAGATACTTCTGGATCTTCTCGCTGCAGCGGGTGGCCTTGCAGCTGACATAGGAGCCGGAGATCTTGCCCAGAGAGCGGGAAGCGATATAGACGGCACCAATGAGCAGGACCATGGGGTTTGCGAGGATGTTCAGGTCCAGCTCCGTGCCGGACAACACGAAGAACAGGATGTTCACCGGGCTTACCCAGCGGTCCAGGCGGTCCATCAGCTCATCGGAAGTGGGGCAGATGTTGCAGAACACGGTGCCGGTCATCATGCAGACCAGCAGCAGCGAGAAGCTGCAGTGGATGGGGCCGACCTCAAAGCTGACCATGGAAAGGCCCACCGTCAGCAGCACAAAGGCCACCGAAAGGCTCATGCGCTTGGAGCGGGAGTGGAAGTAGATCTCCAGCTGGTTGAGCAGCAGACCGGCCAGCGCGCCCAGACCCAGGCTGAGTACGATCTCCACCAGAGGCTCCAGAAGGATGCTGATGGGGTCGATGCGGCCCTGTTCCAGCGCGTTTGCGATGCCGAAAGAGGCTGAGAAGAGCACCAGACCCACGGCATCGTCAATGGCGACCACCATCAGCAGCAGGCGGGTCAGGGGACCGCTTGCCTTGTACTGCTTGACCACCATCAGGGTGGCGGCAGGGGCTGTGGCAGAGGCGATGGCACCCAGCGTGATGGCCGATGCCATTGAGATGACATCCGGCCGGGCAAAGTGCAGGGCCACCAGAGTGATATCCACCAGCACGGTGGTGATAACGGCCTGCAGGATGCCCACAGTGACCGCCTGCCTGCCCATGCTCTTCAACGCGCTGAGCCGGAACTCGTTGCCGATGACAAAGGCGATGAAGCCCAGTGCCACCTGTGTGATGATGCCGTAGCTCTCGACCTGTGCAAGGCTCCCGAAGCCGAAGCCCCAGCCGCTCAGGCCCAGCCGACCCAGAAAGAAGGGGCCCAGCAGAAGCCCCGCCACCAGATAAGAGGTGACAGCCGGCAGACGGACCGCTTTCGCTGCACGGGATGCCAACAGGCCTGCAATGAGCGAAAGAGACATGCAAATGAGCAATTGCTCCATAAAATAAGGTCCTCCTCGGAAATTAAGATACGTTAAAAAGTATATCTTATCCGAGGAGGAAAAGCAACATTTGTTAATTGAATTTAAAAATCCTCTGTGCAATGCGGTAACAGCCCAGCACGAGCTTGTCGCCCTTGGGGATCTTCAGGTTGGTCACGCCGCCAAAGCCGTAGCGGATGGAGCGGTAGACCCCGGCGCTGGTGTGTGCCTTGAGGTAGGCCCACAGCTCGTTTTCCTTCTGCTTGGCGGCGGCGCTGCCGTCCAGCAGAAGGAAGATGTCGCTGATGGCCATCATCATGGAGAGGTAGTGCAGCATATAGCTGCGCAGCTTCTTCTGGCCCTTGAGGGCATCCAGGTCCTGGCAGTCGATCATGTGGCGGGTCACCCGCAGCTGCTGATCCACCCGCTTGACCATCACACTCTCGTTCACGCTCTGGTCGGCCCGGCCGATGAAGTAGCGGTACAGGTCCAGATCCATATAGTACATGCTCTTGACAAAAGGCAGGGGCTGGTAGACAAAGATGTTGTCTACATAGAAGGTGTGCTTGGGCAGCACCATGCCGCAGTCCCGCAGCACCTGTGTGCGGTACATCACCGAGTGCATCAGCAGGTTCTGGTCGGGCCGGAAGTGGCCGACATGCGTCCAGTTGAACAGCCGGTTCTGGGGGAACACGTTGGTGTAGCGCACGGTGTGGCTGGTGTTGTCCTCCACGTGCTCGTAGACATAGTTGCAGATCATCAGGTCAGGCGCGGTGCCCCGGGCAGTCAGCGTGTTCAGCTTGGCCAGCACGGTCCTGAGGGCTGCTTCGTCCAGCCAGTCGTCGCTGTCCACTACCTTGTAATACAGGCCGGTGGCGTTGCGGATGCCCTGATTCACGCCCTCGCCGTGGCCGCCGTTCTCCTGATGGATGGCCTTGACGATGGTGGGATATTTGGCAGCGTACTCATCGCAGATAGCGGGGGTGTCATCCTTGGTGGAACCATCGTCCACCAGGATGATCTCGGCCTGCTCCCCGGCGGAGAGCAGGGTCTCGATGCAGTGGCGCATATATGCCGCCGAGTTGTAGCACGGGACGGCGAAGGTGATCAATTTCTGAGCCATACAAAATACTCCTTTGCTCTTTTCCGGCAGATGCACAAGGCAGGGGCCGGGATGGAGATATGTACCCATATTATAGCATTTTTGTGCAGGAAATGCTATCGAACGTGGGAAATGTCAGAGATGTTTTACAATTATCCGGGGAGTTGTGGTATACTGGTTGGGTTATAAACCGCTCAGGCCGCTTTGCGTCCAGCTCCCCTGGCAGGGGAGCCAAGACTTGCCTCTCCTACTGGGAGAGGCGGCATTGCGAAGCAATGACGGAGCGGTTTTGTATGGATAGGAGGAACCATGGAAAGTCCGCATAGTATTCTGAAAAAAGTCTTTGGCTACGACAGCTTCCGCCCGGGGCAGGAGGAGATCGTCTCCCGCCTGCTGGCCGGACAGGATGTGCTGGCCGTGATGCCCACAGGTGCGGGCAAGTCCATCTGCTATCAGGTGCCGGCCCTGCTGCTGCCGGGCATCACCATCGTGGTCTCGCCGCTGGTGAGCCTGATGAAGGATCAGGTGGGGGCGCTGGTACAGGCCGGTGTGGCGGCAGCTTTCCTGAACAACAGTCTGACGGACAACCAGAAGGCCCTGATGCTCCGCCGCGCCCGGGAGGGGTGGTATAAGATCATCTATGTGGCTCCGGAGCGGCTGGAGATGCCGGGCTTCCAGCGGTTTGCGCAGGAGCGGGAGATCAGCATGGTCACGGTGGACGAGGCCCACTGCATCAGTCAGTGGGGGCAGGACTTCCGCCCCAGCTACCTGCGCATCAAGGCATTTGTGGACAGCCTGCCTAAGCGCCCTGTGGTGGGAGCCTTTACGGCCACCGCCACCGCCCATGTGCGGGAGGACATCCGCACCCATCTGGAACTCCACACCCCCTACGAGGTGACCACCAGCTTCGACCGGCCCAACCTCTATTTTGCCACCCGCAGGGCCCTGCCTAGCGAGAAGCCCAAAGTTCTGCTCGACCTTGTGCTCAGGGAGCGGGACAATGCGGGCATCATCTATTGCAGTACCACCCGGCAGGTGGACGAGACCACCCGCCTGCTGCAGAGCCGGGGAATCCGGGCGGCAGCCTACCACGCCAAACTGGATGCGGACACCCGGCGGCAGAATCAGGACGATTTCCTCTATGACCGGGTGCAGATCATGGTGGCGACCAATGCCTTCGGCATGGGCATCGATAAGCCAAACGTCCGGTTCGTCATCCATTATAATATGCCCAAGGATCTGGAGAGCTATTATCAGGAGGCGGGCCGCGCGGGCCGTGACGGGGAGCCAGCCCGCTGCACCCTGCTCTATTCCGGCACCGATGTGCGCACCATCCGGTTCTTCATCGACAAGGAGATGGAGGCTGACAACGGCCTGCCTGCGGATGTCAAGGCCGAAGCGGCACGCAAGGCAGAGGAACGGCTCAAGTACATGACCTTCTACTCCACCACGCCGCGCTGCCTGCGGGGGTATCTGCTGAGCTACTTCGGCGAGGCCGCACCCCAGAAGTGCGAGAACTGTTCCAACTGTCTGCTGGCAGCACAGGCCGCCGAACAGGTAGAGGAGCAGGCGGCACAGGCCCGCCAGCGTGCCGCAGCCAGTGCAAAGCGGCTGGCCGCGGCCTCCCGCCGCCGTGCCGACGAAGATGCCCTCAGCGAAGCAGACGAGAAGCTGCTGGCGGCCCTCTATGCCCTGCGCAAGCGGCTGGCCGCAAAGCAGAAGCTCCCTGCCTATATGGTGTTCAATGATTCCACCCTCCGCCAGATGGCGCTGAAAAAGCCCCTGAGCGTGGAGGAATTGCTCAATATCCCGGGTGTGGGCGAGAAAAAGGCTGCCCGCTATGGCCAGGAGTTCCTGAGTGTCATTGAGGATATGGTAAGTTCAAGGTAACATAAAACAGAAAGGAAAAACCGGAAATGCCGCTCTGGGCTGAAAAGCTCGGGCGGCATTTCTGGTTTCATCACTCTTTGACGGCCTCACCCTCTCAGTCTCGCTATCGCTCGACAGCTCTCCCGAAGGGAGAGCCAAGGGCGGCCTATGGGTAGCGGTTGATTTGTCTAACCTCTCCGGCATCATCGCTTGGCATCTCGTAAAGCTTGACCTCTTTGCCAAGGCCGCCCCTACTAGGGGCGGTGGCATTGCGCAGCAATGACGGTGGGGTTTAATCCGGCAGCAGCTCCTCTGTACAACCCCCCAGTCGCCTGCGGCGACAGCCCCCGCTAGTAGGGGGCCCTTGGCATTTCGTAAAGCCTGACCTCTTTGCCAGAGGCTCCCCTACTAGGGGCGGTGGCATTGCGCAGCAATGACGGAGAGGGCCCCCATCTCGCCAAACTACACTAAAAAATGGACTATATTTGTAACATATTCCAAACTTGACAAAAACACTTGATTTATATGTGGGGGGGGGGGGTATAATAGAGTGCGCAAGAGCACCCCCACAAAACAGAAGAATCGGCAAACCAGCCGGAAGGCTGCGACGCAAAGCTAAAGGGCCCAGACCGGGCAGCCAGCTGCACTTCCCAAGAAGTACATCCACAGCGCCACACCAGCCTTTCGGGGCAGGTGCGGCGCTTTTTTACGTTTGCGGTGGGTGCAATACACATTTGGGGTAGACTCTAAAGGAGGAATCACAATGAAACTCAAACGACTTGTCAGCGCCATTCTGGCCGTTGGCATGGCTTTGACAATGCTGCCCACGGCGGCGTTTGCGGCAGATGAAGACAATACAGGTACTGGAGAAGTACAGGGACTTGAAATTACGTCAGCTGGCCAGCCTCTAATTCCATCAGATATTGGCACCATTACTGTCGATGGCGTTACAGTTAAACGCGAAATGTTCAGTGTGAACTTGAAATTACATAAGTGCACAAGTACTGGCTGGAGCTGTCAGGTTTATGAAGGTAAACCAGTAAGTAATATGACGATTGATGCTGGTTATACATATGCCGGTTCTGAGAACCCAGTTAAGATTACATTCAATAATAATGGTACGGTAACTGGCGGATCGTATGGTTACTTCGCTAATAGTGGTACAGTCACCGGCGGATATATCCAGGATCTCAAGAATGAGAGTACCGGTAAAATCAATGGCGGTACCTATGGCAGATTAAATCATGCCAGTAGCACCTCTGGTGAAATCAATACTGCAATTTTTCTCAATGAAGCTAATCTAAAGGAACATAACGTAGCATATCACACCCTGACTGCTACCGGGGGTCATATCAACAAAACCGCTTTCAGTGTTGCCTATATCGTTGGTCGGCCCACTGTTACTGTCTCCTTTACCGATAAGCGCCACAAGGTCAGCAATTGGCGGGTGAATGGTGAAGTTGTCAATGAGACTACGCTCCCCGATGCAGTTGTCGTACGAGATGGAGACAATGTGACCTTGACCTTTACAATGCCGGATGATAAGGACATTGAAATTAGTGTAGATAAGGTCACTACGCCGTTGAAAATTGAAAATGGTGTTCCGGTCGATGAACTTGGCTACTATGGCGGCGATGCCAAAAACGATGGCTGGACTTATAACGGTGGCGTAGACACTGACGAAGTCAACAAGAGATTTGTAACCGAAGAAACTTTTGCCGCCGATTTGAAGGGCAACACCGTCAAGTGGGTCGTGACCAACAACGGCACCCTTGAAAATGGCACCATTGACAACACCATTACCAACTATGGTACGGTAAAGGATATTACTGCTACATGGTATTTCAACAACTACGGTACGATTGAAAGCGGCGTGTTCAGCCGCATGGCAAACTTTGGCAAGCAGAATCCTGCTGTCCGCTGGGTGAGTGTAAACGGCGGTACGGTGAACGGCATGGATGTTGCCGGCATCGTGGGCGAACAGACCGTGACCGTAAAGGCAGACACCGGTTTCAAGTGCTGGTCTGTCAGCGGTGACACGGATTTTGCCCTGACCGACGAGCAGAAGTACAACCCTGAACTGACCCTGACCCTGAACGGTGAGGACAAGGGCAATATCATCCTGACCGCTCAAACCGAAGAGGGGTACTACCGACTGAACCTGACCGATGGTAAGACATACAGTGCCACTGCCGATGGTGTAAAGGATCAGGAAATCAACGCCGCAAGGCCGGGCGATACCGTCATTCTGGAAGCAGACGCAAGCCTGATTCCTGATGGTATGGTGTTTGACCGCTGGGAAGTGACCGGCGATACCGAACTGACCGGGAGCTTTGATGCCAAGGCAGAAAAGACTAGCTTTATCATGCCGAAGAGCGAAGTGACCCTGCGTGCAATGTATCGCATGGCCGACCAGCCCGAGGAACCCAATGTTCTGGGCACCGTTGCCATGGTGGCAACCGCCGGTGTGGGTGCTGCTGTGGTTGGTTATACCGGCTACATGATCGGCACCGAGCTGTATCTGAACACTGTCCTGCCCGATGGCGTGGCTATCCCGCAGAACACCGCCGAACTGGCAAAGCTAGTCTGGACTGAAGCCGGAAAGCCTGCCCCTGCCGCTGTGATGGCTCCCGATGCCACCGATGAACAGAAGGCTCTGACTTGGGCCATCGAGAACCAGCTCATCTCCGCCGATAAGGCCGCAGACGTTTCTGTGAGCCGCTGGGAAGTTATCCAGACTTGGAATAAGGCGCAGGAGATGAAGGGGTAAGATATCCTTCGTACAACCTCTCAGTCGCCTACGGCGACAGCGTACGGGTTGCGGCTCCCAGCGTCCGCATCGTGCAAAGCTTTGCACTCGCGTCCTGCTGGCCGCTGCCCCAACAACTCCTCCCTGCTTCCGCCACTGGCGGCGGTCGTCGTCGTTGCCTTACTAGAAGAGGTGGCATTGCGCAAGCAATGACGGAGAGGGTGAGGATGCTAACCAATCAAGCCATTCTCTGATTATATTCCCAAAACCGGAAATGCCGCCTTGAGCCGTAAAAAGCTCAGGGCGGCATTTCTGGTTATTTGCGGTTTTCTTTACATGGTGTGTGTCGCAAAGACTTTTTCATCCTCCCACCAGACGGGGGCCTTTGCGGCAAGGCTCTTGGGTACATCCAGAAGCCGCTGGTTGGAGCTGCCCCGGAAGCGCAGGGAGATATCGTGCTGGGCTTCCACAAAGCGGCCATCTACCAGAACATCCAGCAGGCTCAGCAGCTCGTCTGTGACCTCACAGCGGGCCGGGCAGGGAACACTGCCGGTCAGCTGCTCCCAGGTGTAACCAGAATAGCACCAGACGCTCTTATCCGGGTACAGCGCCCTGAAGTTGCGGACAAAGGGCAGCAGCTCCCGCTGGTTCTCCGGCTCAAAAGGCTCACCGCCCAGCAGGGAGATGCCTGCAATATAGTCGGGCTGGCAGGATGCAAAGATCTCGTTGCGCACGGCCTTGTCAAAGGGCTGACCGTACCCGAAATCCCATGCCACCTCGTTGAAGCAGCCCGGGCAGTGGTGCCTGCAGCCCGAAACAAAGATGCTGGTGCGCACCCCCGGCCCATTGGCAATGTCGTAATACTTAATTGTTGCGTAATTCATAGATAAAACTCCATATAAAAAGCTCCCCCTCTCGGGGGAGCTGTCAATGCGAAGCGTTGACTGAGAGGGTTACAGATGCAGCACCCGATCCTTGATCTCCTGTGTCCGGCCCTGGTTCCAGAACTGGGTGCCGATATAACCGCAGGTGCGGCGGGCAACGTTCAGCTTGTTCTGGTCACGGTTGCCGCACTTGGGGCACTCCCACACCAGCTTGCCGTCATCCTCAACGATCTTGATCTCGCCGTCGTAGCCGCAGCACTGGCAGTAATCGGACTTGGTGTTCAACTCGGCGTACATGATGTTATCGTAGATGAACTGCAGCACGCTTATCACGGCCTCCAGATTGTCCTGCATGTTGGGCACTTCCACATAGCTGATGGCACCGCCCGGGGACAACTTCTGGAACTCGCTCTCAAACTTGAGCTTGGTGAAGGCATCAATGGGCTCCGAAACATGGACGTGGTAGCTGTTGGTGATATAGTTCTTATCGGTGATACCGGGCACGATGCCGAACCGCTTCTGCAGGCACTTGGCAAACTTGTAGGTAGTAGACTCCAGCGGGGTGCCATAGAGGGAGTAGTCCATGTTCTCGGCCTTCTTCCACTCGTTGCACTTGTCGTTCATGTGCTGCATCACGCTCAGGGCAAAGGGCTTGGCACCGGCATCGGTGTGGCTCTTGCCGGTCATATACTTCACGCACTCATACAGACCGGCGTAGCCCAGGCTGATGGTGGAGTAGCCGCCAAAGAGCAGCTTGTCGATCTTCTCGCCCTTCTTCAGGCGGGCCAGTGCGCCGTACTGCCACAGAATGGGGGCGGCATCGCTGGGGGTGCCCATCAGGCGCTGATGGCGGGCCTGCAGTGCCTTGTGGCAGAGAGCCAGGCGCTCGTCAAAGATCTTCCAGAACTTCTCGAAGTTGCCGCCGGAGGAAAGGGCTACATCCACCAGATTGATGGTGACAACACCCTGGTTGAAGCGGCCGTAGTATTTGGGCTTGCCGGTCTCGGGGTCTACATAGGGAGTCAGGAAGCTGCGGCAGCCCATGCAGGTGTAGCAGTGGCCCTCGCCGTTTTTGTCCACCTTGAGCTCGAGCATCTTCTTCTCAGAGATGTAGTCGGGCACCATCCGCTTGGCAGTGCACTTGGCAGCCAATTCGGTCAGATAATAATAAGGAGTGCCGGGGCGGATGTTATCCTCTTCCAGCACATAGATCAGCTTGGGGAAGGCGGGAGTGATCCAGACACCGGCCTCGTTCTTCACGCCCTGATAGCGCTGACGGATGGTCTCCTCGATGATGATGGCAAGGTCAGCCTTTTCCTGCGGGTTGCGGGCTTCTCCCAGATACATGAACACGGTGATGAAGGGGGCCTGACCGTTAGTGGTCATCAGGGTCACGACCTGATACTGGATGGTCTGGACACCGCGGTTGATCTCGTTGCGCAGGCGGCGCTCCACGATCTCCTTCTTGCGCTCCGGGGTAACGTCCAGCCCTTCCATCTCCGCCTCGACTTCAGCGGCGATCTTCTTGCGGGAGACATCCACAAAGGGAGCCAGATGGGTCAGACTGATGCTCTGGCCGCCGTACTGGTTGGATGCCACCTGCGCAATGATCTGGGTGGCAATGTTGCAGGCGGTGGAAAAGCTGTGGGGCTTTTCAATATAGGTGCCGGAGATCACAGTGCCGTTCTGCAGCATATCTTCCAGGTTGACCAGATCGCAGTTGTGCATGTGCTGCGCAAAGTAGTCGGAATCGTGGAAGTGGATCAGGCCCTCGTTGTGTGCCTTGACGATCTCCGGGTCCAGCAGAAGGCGGGCGGTCAGGTCTTTGGAGATCTCACCAGCCATATAGTCACGCTGGACGCTGTTCACGGTGGGGTTCTTGTTGGCGTTCTCCTGCTTGACTTCCTCGTTCTGGCACTCGATCAGGCTGAGGATGCGCTCGTCGGTGGTGTTGGTCTGGCGCTTCAGGCTCTGCACATAACGATAGGTGATATAATGGCGGGCTACATCGTGGGCCTGAATGTCCATCAGCTTGTTCTCCACCATGTCCTGGATCTCTTCCACGCTCACGGCACGGTTCAGCGCCTGGCACTGCTCCGTGACATCGTTGGCGATGGACAGGATCTGCTCCTGGGTCAGGCTGCTCTTGCGGCTGACCGAATCGCTGGCCTTGGTGACCGCAGTGATGATCTTGGTGATATCAAATGGAACTTCCGAACCGTTGCGCTTGATGATCTTCATAGTGTTCCTCCGTCGTTCTATCTGTGTGCAGTTCAAACGGGTGCCTCTTTCGCAAGAGGCACCCGCAAAGCAGTCTTGGGATGCGTTCAATGGATGTGATTCTATGATATCACTATTTAGTGATATGTCAATGGAGAAACCACTACATTTTGTGTTTTGGCGGTTTCGCCAAAATTGAGCCGAGAATCTTGGAGCAAAATTTGAGGCCAAAGCTCTTGACAAACTGTGCAAGGAAAGTGTTTGCATTCCGGGGCGTAATATCCACGGCGGTGTATACTTCTCTGGAAGTTTGGATAGAACAATACCTTATTATATAGAGAAAAATGACCTCTGAGGCCACCGCAGCCTCCGCGTCAAGGAACGTGTAAATTGCAGTTAAAAAACTAGTCAAAAAGTCAAAGACGCAAAAAGAAACAAAAAAAGTGAAAAAAGGGGTTGCCAAACGTGTCGGGATATGGTATTATACTTGAGCGCCAAGGGCCGCCGGAAAGAATGACTTCTGAAAGCGGCAGAAGCAAAGCGAAAGAACCAATATGGATACGTTGAAAAACGAGCCACAAGTTCGAAAAGATTGAAAAGCTTCTGAAAAAAGTACTTGACAAAAAATCACATCTGTGGTAAAATAATCAAGTTGTCAGCCGCTAAGGCTGAGGCGCACAGGACCTTGAAAATTGAACAATATCGAAAAA
>ERZ1034976.1300-NODE-1300-length-19585-cov-12.005684_pt1 | contig 19585 bp, 14 predicted proteins | sample MGYA00520623_ERZ1034976 | MGnify/ENA primary metagenome ERZ1034976 (study PRJEB33766, sample SAMN09781774) | gut metagenome | biome: gut microbiome | host: Homo sapiens | place: Madagascar | study: EMG produced TPA metagenomics assembly of the PRJNA485056 data... | reverse complement strand
GTTTCAGATTTTGCTGATGAAGAAAAAAGCGATGATTATCATGAATTTTGTTGCCAATTGAGTGCGACATATTTGAAAAAATGTCTTGATAGTGAATTACTGTAAAATATTTTAAAAAATGATTAGTAATAAGAAATAGAATCAGCAGTTCCAATACTGGAATTGAAGACACCAGAAGCTTTTCAAAAGCAAATCCGTAGTAACTTAATCCAAGTATCGTGGATTTGCTATAATTTTAGAGTACAAACAAAAAAGATGATGCTATTTTGATGCTGTAGCAGACGGGAACATTGGAATTATTAGCGCCGGTTGAACATTTTGATGCCTGAAATAAGTGTCAAAAGCGGAAAATCAAACCGTGATCCGTACATAAAAATATATCAAAAAACGGCTTAAACGCAGTGTTTAAGCCGTTTTTGCTTGGCAGGGGCAGAAGGACTTGAAGCGGAACAGGAAAACCAAACTATTCTATAGCTAACAAAACATAGCTAAAATACTTATGATTTAAGCTATAACCTCGTATCCTATTTGTCTCTCCAAAGTGTAGTTTATCTACTTGAACAATCAATTTGGTAGAAAAATGGTATAAAAAATAGTAGTTGAAACGCCCGCTGATTTTATTATGAAATCGGAGATTATATTATGAAAAACATCATAACCGAGTTGTATTACGGAAACATTGATCCACAGGCTCGTGGCTTTAAGAAGGACAGCTATTTGCAAAAGCAAATGAGTATTTTATCCAAGAGCGAAGCTGAGCTGGCGGATAAGCTCGACGGCGAAGTAAAGAAAGCTTTTTTACCTTTGCAAATGCTTCCAATGTCATTTTGGGAGAATCAGAGCTTGACAGCTTTATCGTGGGTTTCAGGCTTGGTGCACGGTTTATCTACGATACCTTTGTGGACAGCACAGTGCCGTATAAGGACTTTCTTCGGAGGTAAACAATGAGAGCTGAGTATCATATTTAGCTCACAGCAGAGGAACGCAGAGTCGTTATCAACAGCCTGATTGATTTGAGAAATGATCTCATCTTACGAGGTAAATACACCGACGTTATAGATGAACTGATAATCAAGTTCACAAAAGCCAAAGTCAAGAAAATCAAGATTAAGGAGGTCTGACAATGGAGATTACATATACAATGCAGGGCGACTATTTGCTGCCGAACTTAACACTGCCCGAACAGGATAGCCGTCCGATCGGCTTGTGGGGACAACAACACCTTCGCTATATAAAACGAAGTCGCCCGATTCTCTACACCAACCTGCTCACTAAATGCAAACTGAATGAGTATCTTGCTGATATTGATGAACAGGCGCAGAAGATGTACGACGAGCTTGTGCTGGCTTTCGCAAAAGAAGAAGGCTGCACTGAGCAGTTAAAAGCTACCGATCAAATGCTATGGGTACGCAAGATGAATAACGCTGCCCAACGAGCGAGAAAAGTTGTAAATGCCGAGTTGATATGCAATTAAGGACTTTTATCAACAATTCTATTGAGAACTTCACTTATTTGTTAGTGAAGTTCTCAACGAAAAAGAAAAAAGAGCGTGTAAGCAGGTGATGTCTGTTTACACGCTCTTTATATTAATGGGTTTACCCAGTGCCACGCTTGCGTGGTACAAACAACCACCCGCTATGCGGGTGTGCATAAAAAGTTATACAAAAAAATCACCAATCATATTACAATAAGAATGTTCAAGTCTATTGTAAAAAAGAAAGGTGATTTTAATGGCAAATAAAACAAATAGTTTATCCCACACAAAATGGATGTGCAAATACCATGTAGTGTTTGCTACACTCATCTGAATCACACAAAGGCAATTTGGAGTGATAGGCACCCCATAAAATTCTGTGTAAATAATAATCCTTCAAGCAATAACAAAACAGCGGATTGCGGTGTAATCAGGCTTTCTGATTTGCCCCGCGTTAACTTTTCTTTCCTGTCTGCGGAATGTTATGCACGCTTTGCGTGAATAACATTTTGCGCAGGCTGTCATCATTCGTGAATGACGGCTTGTTCTTCGTAATCTGCCTGAACTGACGGTTCAGCCCTTCGATAATATTCGTTGTATATATTATCTTCCGAACCTCGGGCGGATATGCGAAAAACGTGGATAGAATATCCCAATTTTCTTCCCAACTTTTCACGCAAGAGGGATAAGTTTTGCCCCACTTATCCTTGAACAAAATCAGGTTGTTCATAGCTTCTTCCTCGCTGATTGCCTGATACACTTTCTTGAGGTCAGCCATCAGCTCCTTGATGTGTTTGTAGCTGACAAACCTTGTGCTTGAACGTATCTGATGAATGATGCAACGCTGGATTTGTGCGTTCGGAAAAGCCGCTTCAATAGCCTGTCTGAAACCTGTCAGACCGTCAACGCAGAACAGAAATACATCTTTAATCCCACGAGTTTTGAGCTCGTTCAACACATTCAACCAAAATTTACTGCTCTCATTTTCGCCAATCCATATGCCGAGAATATCTTTCTGACCGTCAAGATTGATGCCCAGAACTACATATGCAGCCTTCGTGATATACTGATGATTTTCCTTGACCTTGTAATGAATTGCATTCATAAACACAAACGGATATACAGCTTCAAGAGGTCGGTTTTGCCATGCAGTCACATCGGGCATAATCTTTTCACTTATCTTGCTGACAAGCTCGGGATAGATTTCTACATCATACAGATTTTTGATTTGTTCGGAAATATCACGCTGGCTCATTCCGCAGGCATAGAGTGAGAGAATTTTCTCTTCCATACCGTCTGCGTTGCGGTTGTATTTGCTGATTATTTTGGGTTCGTATTCGCCGTTTCTATCCCTCGGAACTTTGATTTCAAGCTCTCCCATCTGCGTTTTTATCGTCTTTTTCGAGTAGCCGTTTCTGTAATTTTTCGACTTATTGCCACATTCATCATTCGACATTCTTTCGCTTTTCTCATAGCCGAGTTCATCGGAAAGTTCACATTTCATAACTTCCTGAAGAATGTCCTTGAACATATCTTTTATCGCTGTTATCACTTCATCTGTTGATGTGAAATTCTGACTTTTTACAAATTCTCTCATCATTTCTGCCGGTGCTTTTGCCATTAAAAAAACTTCCTTTCAAGCTTTAATTTTTCTATTTCCATTATTGCTCGAAAGGAAGTCTATTATTTACTTTTACACAAACTTTTCGGCGGTCTCTTAAAGAGAGTCCCTTTTGCCAGTTCATTTTCAATATAGAGCCGATCATTTAAAGTAAGATGTTTGGTATATAATTACTCATAATGCTTCTCCTTCTACTGCTGTCAGAAGGAGTACTAACTATAACATGATCGTATGAAAGAGTAAATATCTACTGTGCGAGAGTAAATTCCACCGTCCAATGGAACGATGGAATTTAGAAATTCATTTTAGGAAAAAATTTCAAACGGTTATAAGATGTTTACAATTCGCTATAGCTTATGATATAATATACTATGTATAAGTTTAAACGAATAGGGAGAACTGTACTATGGAAATTTCTGAAGTTATAAAAAATATTCGTTCCCAACTGAGTTTATCTCAAGAAGGATTAGCAAGAGAATTACATATGGGATTCACTTCAGTTAATAGATGGGAAAACAATAAATCAAAACCCAATCAGATTGCAAGACACGCTTTGGCAGAACTTTGCAGGAAAAATAATTTAGATCAGGAATTGATAGATTTATTAGAGAAAACAACTAAGTGAAAGGTGTTGCAATATGAAGAACGAAAAACAAATTGAACTGAGTTTTATTGAAAAACTTAAAGAGTTAAAGTATATATATCGAGAAGATATTAAAGATAAAGCCTCTTTAGAAGAAAATTTTAGAAAGCATTTTCAAGAACTTAATAGGGTTAGATTAAGTGATTCTGAATTTGCAAGATTGAAAGAAAGCATCATTACACCAGATGTGTTTTCAGCGGCAAAAATCTTGAGAGAAACGAACACATTTAAAAGGGATGATGATACACCCCTACAGTACACCCTTGTAAATACGAATGATTGGTGCAAAAACGAGTATGAGGTAATTAATCAGCTTCGTATTAATACAGAAAATAGTCATCATAGATACGATGTTATTATTCTTATCAATGGCATTCCTGTTGTACAGGTTGAATTAAAGTCGCTCCAAATTACTCCTAAAAGAGCAATGGAGCAGATTGTTGATTATAAAAATGATCCGGGAAATGGATATACAAATTCTTTGCTCTGTTTCATGCAGCTTTTTATTGTCAGCAATGAAAGTAATACCTACTATTTTGCCAACAATAACAAAGAGCATTTTGCTTTTGATGCTGATGAACGCTTTTTACCTGTATATCAATTTGCCGATAAGGATAATAAAAAAATTACCCATTTGCACGATTTTTCTGAGGCTGTGCTGCGTAAATGTGCTTTGGGTGAGCTGATTAGCAAATATATGGTCTTAGTAGCAAGTGAACAGAAAATGATGATTATGAGACCATATCAAATTTATGCGGTTAAAGCCATTATGGATTGCATAGAGCAAAACAGAGGAAATGGCTATATTTGGCATACAACAGGAAGTGGTAAAACTCTTACCTCTTTTAAGGCATCTACCTTGTTAAAAGATAATCGCAACATAGCAAAATGTCTTTTTGTGGTAGACAGAAAGGATCTTGACCGACAGACCAGAGAGGAATTCAATAAGTTCCAAGAGGGATGTGTGGAAGAAAACACTAATACGGAAACTTTGGTAAAAAGACTTGTTTCGGAGGACTATCGAGATAAAGTTATTGTAACGACCATCCAAAAGTTAGGTTTGGCGCTTGACGACGATAATAAGCGGAGTAAAGAGAAAAAGAAAAAAGGTGAGCTCACATACAAAGAAAGATTGGCGCCTTTAAAAGATAGCAGAATTGCAATTATCTTTGATGAATGCCATCGTTCACAGTTTGGAGAAAACCATAAAGCAATCAAAAACTTTTTCCCAAAGGCTCAGCTGTTTGGATTTACTGGCACACCTATTTTTGAAGAAAATGCAACTTACAAGCAAATTGATGGAACAATTGGTTCTTATACAACTACGAAGGATATTTTTGAAAAAGAACTGCATGCTTATACGATTACTCATGCCATCGACGACAGAAATGTATTGCGATTCCATATTGACTACTTCAAGCCGCAAAATGACAGAGATGCTTCAAGAATCAATGAGGAACAACAAAAAAAGGCTGTGGTACAAACTATTCTGTCAAAACATGACGCTATAACAAATAATAGAAGATACAACGCTATTTTAGCTACATCATCAATCAATGATGCTATTGAATATTACAACTTGTTTAAAGAAGCACAACAAAATTGTATTGATGCCGACGACGGTGAATTTGTGCCATTGAATATCGCCTGCGTATTCTCGCCGCCGGCAGAAGGTAATAAGGATGTTCAGCAAATTCAAGAGGATCTTCCACAGGAAAAAGAAGATAACAAAAAAGAACCTGATAAAAAGAAACAAGCGTTGACCAGTATTATCAAAGACTATAATGAACAGTATGGAACCAGCCATGACATCAATAATTTTGATGTGTATTATCAGGATGTACAGCAAAGAATTAAAGACCAGAAATATACTAACGCAGATTATCCTCATAAAAACAAAATTGATATTACCATTGTTGTGGATATGCTGCTGACCGGTTTTGATTCTAAGTATCTGAATACTTTGTATGTAGATAAGAACTTAAAATATCATGGCTTGATTCAGGCATTTTCCAGAACAAATCGAGTTTTAAATGATACAAAACCTTATGGTAATATTCTTGATTTCAGAAGCCAGTCTGATGAAGTAGATAAAGCTATTGCTCTGTTTTCCGGTGAAAATAACAGTAACCGAGCAAAAGAAATATGGCTTGTTGACCCAGCACCAAAGGTTGTTGAGAAACTGGACAAGGCAGTAAGTGAATTAGAAAAGTTTATGGGATCTCAAGGATTGGAGTGCAAACCGGAAGAGGTAAACAACTTGAAAGGTGATGCCGCAAGATGTGAATTTATCAATAAATTCAAGGAAGTACAGCGTTTAAAAACGCAGTTGGAGCAGTACACGGAAATTGAAGAAAAAGACGCAGAAAAAATTGAGGAGCTGTTGCCGGAGGATACCCTGCGTGCGTTCCGTGGTGCTTATATTGATGTGGCACAAAGACTGAAATCTGAGCAAGAAAAAGAGAACGAGGATAAAAATTCTGAAGTTGAACAGCTCGATTTTGAGTTTGTTCTGTTTTCGTCTGCAATTATCGACTACGACTATATCATGGCATTGATTGCGAAATACACCCAAACCGAACCGAAAAAGCAAAAAATGAGTAAAGAACAACTCATCGGCATGCTTTCGGCTACTTCCAATTTGCTTGATGAAAGAGAAGATATTATCGAATATATCGATTCGCTTCAAGTTGGCGTGGCTTTGGATGAAAAGGAAATCAAAGCAGGGTATCAGAAATTCAGAGAACAGAAAAACAATCAGGAAATCAATATCATTGCGAAAAAACATGGCATTGAAATCCAAAGTTTGCAAGCGTTTATTCAGGAAATCATTGACAGAATGATTTTTGACGGAGAAAAACTCAGCGATCTTTTGGCGCCGCTTGACCTAAGCTGGCGAGAAAGAACGCAAAAAGAACTGGATTTGATGGATGACCTGATCCCGCTGTTAAAAAAACTGGCAGATGGTCGTGAAATTGTGGGGTTGAATGCGTATGAATAAGAAGAAAGAAATAGTTCCTAAGTTACGGTTTCCAGAATTCATTGGGGACAAATTGAAAATTACGAAGTTGGGAAAAATATCTTCCGTCGTAAAAGAAAAAGCAGGAGAAAATAAATACACTCTTATGAGTGTAACATCTGGCGTGGGTTTAATACCACAAACAGAAAAATTTGGGAGAGAAATAGCAGGGGATTCCTATAAAAATTATATTGTTATCAGGAAATATGATTTTGCATATAACAAAAGCGCGACAAAGCAGTTTCCAGAAGGCTATATTTCTATGTTGGAAGAATACGATATAGCCGCTGTTCCCAATAGTATTTTTACTTGCTTTAGAATTACTGGTAATGGATCATATCCTCCGTTTTTTGATTATCTCTGGCACAATAACTATCACGGACATTGGCTGAGAAAATATATTGAGGTTGGTGCAAGAGCACACGGGGCGTTAAGTGTTGATACAAAACATTTATGGAGTATGCCTCTTGCATTACCTGATTTTAAAGAACAACAAAAGATTGCTGATTGCCTATCCTCCATTGATGAACTGATTGACGCAGAAAACAGAAAACTGAAAGCATTAGAAAAATACAAAAAAGGTTTGATGCAAAAGCTGTTCCCTGCGGAAGGGAAAACCCTGCCTGAATGGAGATTCCCTGAGTTTCAAGGATGTGGAGAATGGAATATCGACAAATTAGGTAATTTGTGTAAGATAACCACTGGTAAATTAGATGCAAATGCTATGGTAGCAAATGGAAAGTATCGATTTTATACATGTGCAAAAGAATTTTTTCAAATTGACAAATATGCATTTAATACGGAAGCTTTGCTGATCTCTGGAAACGGTGCGAATGTTGGATATATTCACTATTATAAAGGTAAATTTAATGCCTATCAAAGAACCTATGTATTAGATCAATTTTATGAAGATATCCACTATATTCAATATTACTTGGAACGAAACTTATCTCGTAGAATAAACACGGAAAAAAACGAGGGTAATACGCCATATATAGTTTTAAAAACACTTACAGATATGGATATCTTCTTTCCAAAAGATTTAAAAGAACAACAAAAAATTGTGGACTGTTTGTCGAAGGTAGATACCATGATTGAAGAACAATCAAATAAAGTAGAACAGTTAAAAGCGCATAAAAAAGGATTGATGCAGGGATTGTTTCCTTCTCTTGAGGAGGCAGATGTATGAGTTTAAATGTACCGGAAATAATTTCAAAAGAAGAATATAAAAAGCTTACTAATAAAACATTAAATGCATCGGATTTCCAGCAATATAAAAGTATTGTTACTAATAATTACAAGAGATCAAATGATCGAACAGAGTACCATCTAAAAGAAGGGTTAGCAGAACAAGTCCTTATCAAATTGGACTTCATTTTCAAACGAATTGGAGAACCTCAGTTTGAGAATTTGGAAGAAATTGCGAAGTATTTTCGAATGATGTTGGATGAAGAACGAAAAAAATACATTTTGTTATTTGCTTATAACGGTACCGGAAAAACAAGGTTATCTGCTGAATTTAAAACATTAGGTCAAACGCTAAATGAAGAAACCGGAGAAAAAACAGCAGACACATTGTATTATAACGCTTTTACGGAAGATCTTTTCTACTGGGACAATGACTTGGAAAACGATACAGATCGATTTTTAAAATTGAACAGTGATTCCAGATTTTTTTCTGGGTTAAAAGAGTTGGAAATGGAAAGCCGAATTAGGCCTTTTTTGCACCGGTATGCTGACTTCGATTTTACAATTGATTATGACGAATACAAAATTAGCTTTTATAGAAATGTGACAATTGAAGGAGTCAGTCAAAGAATAGACAACATCAAGGTATCCCGTGGCGAAGAAAATATATTTGTTTGGTGTTTTTTCTTGGCAATTATGCAGTTGGTTGTTGATAAAGAGGAATCTTATAGTTGGGTCAAATATATCTATATTGATGATCCAATTTCATCTCTTGATGATAACAATGTTATTGCGGTGGCAAGTCATTTAGCAAACCTAATGAGTGATGCGGATATCAAGGTTGTAATTTCATCACATCACACTCTTTTTTATAATGTTCTGTGTAATGAGATTAAAAATCCGGAAAGACTGTTTTTTCAAAGACTAACAAAAAACGGACTATACATATTAAAAGATACAAGCAACACACCGTTCTTTTATCATGTCGCATTATTAAAAGAGTTGAAGAAAGTTGCTGATTCAGGGAAAATCTATAGTTATCATTTTAATATTCTTAGGAATGTTTTAGAAAAAACGGCTGCTTTTCATGGTTATCAGCATTTTTCATCGTGTTTACGAATAGATAATGATGATGATTTCATTGTCCATAAAAGAATGGTTAATATTATGAGTCACGGAAACTATTCTGTTTTTGAGCCAGCTCCATTGGCAGATGATAATAAGGAGTATTTTCGAAATATATTAGATAATTTTTTGGAAGATTATAAGTTTAATCAAAGGATATTTGATACAGAACAGGCACAGGAGGATAACTGATGAATGATACACAACAAAAACAGTTAGGCTCAACATTATGGGCGATTGCTGATAAACTGCGTGGCGCAATGAACGCCGATGATTTTAGAGATTATATGCTGTCTTTTCTCTTTTTGCGCTACTTGTCCGATAATTATGAAGAGGCAGCAAAAAAGGAATTGGGAAGTGATTATCAGAAAAGTGAGCTTGAAATTCAAAAAAATGCAGAGGATCTTGATACCTATATTGACGAGCTTAAATCCGTTATTACCCAATACAGTAGATCGCTTTCTCCGGAAAAATTAGGGTTACATGAAGACAAAAAAGACCATCAAAAAATTGAAAAAGCAAGACAAGATTTTGTAGATGACAATAATAAGATGCTCTATAGCCACAATATAATCCCGCTTGCAGTCTGGTATATTCGCAATTTGGATCAAGTTGATATGCTTGAAAAACAAATGCGACGTAAAATTCATTATGTGATAAAACCGGCATATTTGTGGAGTAATATCTATGAATTGGCACGAACACAAAATAGTCAATTGCTGAAAACTTTGCAGAGTGGCTTTAAATATATTGAGAATGAGTCGTTTGAAAGCAGATTTCGTGGATTGTTTTCAGAAGTTAATCTGGATTCCGATAAGCTCGGGAAAAATTATGGTGAACGCAATAGCTTACTATGTTCGATTATTACAGAAATCGCAAAAGGACTTGCCGAATTTCCAAATGAAACAGATATTCTGGGTGATGCCTACGAATATTTGATTGGCCAGTTTGCTGCTGGTTCTGGTAAAAAAGCGGGTGAATTCTATACCCCGCAGCAGGTTTCAACTATCCTTTCCCGAATTGTATCTCTTGATAGTCAAGATCCAAGCACCGGAAAAAAGAGCAAACTAAGAAACGTACTCGATTTTGCCTGTGGTTCAGGTTCTTTGTTAATTAATGTACGAAAACAATTTGGTGCAAATGGTATCGGTCAGATCTATGGGCAGGAGAAAAATATTACTACCTACAACCTTGCTCGTATGAATATGTTACTTCATGGTGTAAAGGATTCGGAATTTCAGATTCATCACGGAGATTCATTATTAAATGATTGGAATATCTTAAATGAGATGAATCCTGCAAAAAAAATGCAGTTTGAAGCAGTGGTAGCCAATCCGCCTTTCAGCTATAGATGGCAACCCAAAGAAGAAATGGCAGAAGATTTTCGATTCAAGAATTACGGACTTGCACCAAAGTCAGCGGCAGACTTCGCCTTTCTATTGCATGGTTTCCACTTTTTAAGTGATGATGGAACAATGGCAATTATTTTGCCGCATGGTGTACTGTTCCGTGGTGGCGCTGAGAAAAAAATCAGAACAAAACTTCTCAAAGATGGAAATATTGATGCTATCATTGGTTTGCCGGCAAATTTGTTTTTCTCTACGGGTATTCCAGTGTGTATTCTGGTCCTTAAAAAATGCAAGAAATATGATGATGTGCTAATTATCAATGCAAGTGAGTATTTTGAAAAAGGGAAACGTCAAAATACGCTTTTACCTGATCATATTGATAAGATCATTGAAACATACCAATACCGAAAAGAAGATGACAAAAAATATTCCCGCCGAGTTTCTATGGAGGAAATCGAGAAAAATGGATATAACCTAAATATTTCTCGTTATGTCAGCACTGCGCCCGAAGAAGAAATTGTTGATATTGAAGAAGTACGGCAGGAGCTTGAAAAAATTGAGAATGACATTAATGTGGCAAAGGCTCGGCATAATGAGTTTTTGAAGGAATTGGGATTGAATTTATTACCATAATAAGAAAGAATCAGTTGTGATGTTTTGCAACTGATTCTTTCTTATTAATGGGTTTACCCAGTGCCACACTTGCGTGGTACAAACAACCACCCGCTATGCGGGTGTGCATAAAAAGTTATACAAAAAAATCACCAATCATATTACAATAAGAATGTTCAAGTCTATTGTAAAAAAGAAAGGTGATTTTAATGGCAAATAAAACAAATAGTTTATCCCACACAAAATGGATGTGCAAATACCATGTAGTGTTTGTACCAAAGTATAGAAGAAAAATAATATATGCACAGTATCGATAGAGTTTGCAAGACATAATAAGATTGTTATGTCAGTACAAAGGAGTAGAGATACTAGAGGGGCATATGATGATAGATCATGTACACTTGTTATTAAGTATACCACCGAAGATGAGTGTGTCAAGTTTTATGGGATATTTAAAAGGAAAAAGTGCGTTAATGATGTTTGAGAAACACGCAAATCTGAAGTATAAGTTTGGAAATAGACACTTTTGGGCAGAAGGATATTATGTGAGTACAGTAGGTCTAAATGAAGCAACCATAAGAAAATACATAGAAGACCAAGAAAAGCATGATATAGCACTATATAAATTAAGTGTACGAGAATATGAAGACCCTTTTAAGGGTGGCGAAAGAGGCAAAGGCAATAGGCTTGAACAAAGTGAAAGCCAGCGTCTTGAGGCGCTGGCCGGTAGCATGGGCTTATAGCCCTAGAGCAAACCACCCGTTGGACGGGTGGTTTTGATTAATCTTTATGGACATATTTGATTAATTCTTTCTAATATACTTAACTACAACGAGAACGCTCTTTACAATAAACAGAAAAATCTATGAAGCAACTCTAAATTGATTGCCATACACTATTCTATCGAGTTCATCGTCTGAGAGTTTTCCTTCGTTGTTCCTAATGCGTTTTAAAATACTGGTCAAAAAAGCTTCTTCTGTGATTCTGTTTTCTTTGCTGTAGTTAAATGCATAATCTTTGTGTATTGTGCCGTTAACTTCTTTTTCATAAAGATACTTTTTAGTAGGTGGATAGATTGTGATTTTTCCATTTTTAGATTCTCGTTTTGTACATAAGTCAGATTGGTTATCGAGGTGTTCTTTTTGGAGAACTGTAAGAATATACTGTTTAATATAGATTTCAACATTGAAAACATATCTGCTTCTTACTATTCTTTTGGGTACCAATAAAACTGTTCCTTGGTTAGTACGAAGAGGTTTCCCCTTGAGTTCTTCCCAAGTTAGTAAATCCGGGTTCCAAAAATATCCCAGCGAAATAGGTCCATCATATAAATCAACATTATATTTGTTAACCTGTTGTAACGTAAAATCATAGAGTTGCTTCCTAATAATGTTGGTAATCAAATCCGACATTTTGTCTTTGTCAAAATTCTTGATGTACATACATAAAGCCAATGGATCACTTTCTATGTTGGGATTTTGACTAACTAATTTATAGAACTCTAAAAAGAGCACAGATAATTCCTTGGCTGTTGATCCTTTTCCATATCTGCTTTTTGTCTTCATACCCAAATTGGTTTCGTTTGGTTCGGAGGCGTGTTTTAAAAGATATCTTAATCGTTTTAGATTTCGAGTTTTACAAGCGATAAACAATTCTTTGAAGAAACTGTCTATACATCTTTGCGCTTCACTGCATAGGCTGTCATCCAAAGCTTGTATAACATAAGGATCAATAAATAGTTTGGTGTCTTTTACATCGTCAATATCTACGAAATCAAGGTCTTTATGACCGTTGGTTTGGATTTTAAAGTATGTGCTTATATTCATAGAATTATCCTTTCGTTGTGTTTTGTCTAAAATAATCTTGAATTTCAGGGAATCTATGATATAATAAGTAATAAAGAGGGTATCATAGTTTCTGTGTTTAGGTGGATGCCTTATTTGCATTGATTTCTGTGGCAGCAGAAATCAATGCTTTTTTATTACAATCAAATTAACCACCCCTTTCCAGTGATGAAAACCATTCAAAAAAATGGTCAATGTTTGAAAAATGTAAAATGTTTGCGGATGAGTAATCGTCCGTGAAAATCAGTTTAGGTGGATTATCAATTAAAACCAGATAATCTCCGCGCCTAAAACTCGATTTTAATTGCACCTTTCTAATCTGTTTAATAGAAGTTTCTCGTTGCGCATAATAAAGAGATGAAATGAATTCGTCTGTAGTGATTGGGAGCATATTTTTTATGCAAATACAGTCACTTAATGAGCTAAATATGTAGATGATTCTCTTTGGCTTCAAATAATCACCTACTTATTGCTGCACTCAGGTTTAATGATGTGTGGTATTCCGTGATATCGCCCGCTTAAGTATGCCATTTCTATATTGATATCCGAACGAGAGTCGCTGGATTCAAATTCATCAAATCTCATAACGTGTGATTCACCGTTTTTATTGGAAATAAAATTGATTTCATCCTTTCGTAACATTTTAAGATTTAGTAGACGCGATTCGTGTGTAGTAATAATCAGTTGGTTAAAGTTTACTTCCTCTGGATTTAGATACATCGAAATAAATTGTTCAGTTAACAATGGATGTAGGCTTCTGTCAATTTCATCAACAAAGTATGTTACATCTTTCTCTGGAGAAGTGATAATTTCCAATAATTCTAGTATTCTTTTTGTTCCGTCCGATTCTTCACTGAATTCATAATTTCCAAAAGAATGGTGCGAGAAAACAATAGTCTTGATTTTTGCTAAACCATCTGAATCTGCTTCCACGATATAATAACTATCACCTAAACGTAGCACAAATGACGCAGGCACCTTGTCTTTAGTCTCTTCCCTTTCATATAGTGATTTAATATCGTTTTGTATTTTTTCCATTATTGGCTTCGGCGTATCCTTAAAGGCATATTCAAATGTAGTATCAATATAAGACATTTTATCAATAGGGATATCTAATCTATATAGGCACTCATATAGTTTATCATTGTTTTCAGGATAGTTTATAAAGTTGTATTGACCTAAATCAGAATCATTATTAGGATAGACAAATTTAAGTTTTGTATCGAACCAAATATATATGTTATGTAGAAATAGCATTACGGGCTCTTCAAGCAGATTTCCTTTTTTGTAGTTGATCTCTTTGAGAAACAGATTATTCTCTTCCTGCGTTAAATCCTTGAAATAGATGTTAACTCTATTTCTTGTTTCGTCACTTAGTTTTTGGGCAAAATTTATATCGAATTGTCCGCCTATAAAGTCTCGAATAAATACAACTTGTTTTTCGCCTCTGGAATTAGTTTCAGTTAACCATTCTTTGATTATTCGTTCTTGTTCCCATATTAATGAAAAACCGTATTCGTAGATTTTCTTGTTAATATATACCGAATAAATAAATGTTGATGGCTTTTGTTTCCAATTGGGATTTGTTTTGTTTATAGACATAAACCTTTTATCCATATATCCATTTTGAATAACCATTTTCCCATAGTGAATGGCTCTAATGAGAGTGGACTTTCCGGATGCATTTCCACCATAAATAGATGAAAACTTTAACGCTTTCTTTTTATATACCGGCATAAGATGATTTGATTTACCTCTCGATTTACCAGTCATAAGGTTAAGTGTCTGCATATCACCTATAGAACCAAAATTTTGAACCGAAAAGCTCATTAACATAATACTATTCCTCCAAATCTTCTCAAAGAGATGAGCGGAATTAAAACGGTACTTGCGTTTTAATTCCACTCGATAGTAACATATTTTTATTGACTTGTCAAGTGTGTTTTTGTTATTATTATTTTTCCAATGCAGTATTGGCTATTAATCGAGGCAAAATCCGGCTATTAGCGGATATGCGTTCTGTCTGTTGGGTAGATCATTAATTTAAAAACACTTGTAAGGAGCAATCATTTCAAAGTGTATAATGTTTTTTACAAGGTGTTTTTTGGGAGTGGATACAGTCTTTAATTTAAACATAAACGTAAAAATATCTGTTGTTTATTGTTTCGATGATTTTGCAAAGGTCCATATCTTCACAAAGCAAGTAATCCGCTTCATCACTGAGCCTCAAAAAATCGTTGATAACTAATTCAGATGTATCCTCTATTGCTGCATCATGTTCAATGAAATTAATACCTCCACAATAAAAGCCTCTGCATTCTACTGTTGATAATAGTATTGGCTTTGTTGAATCAAGCTCAAAATCCATTAACTCAACTCTGTAGTTAACAGGATCGCCGCCCAATTCAATGTCTGCTTGTAAGGATATTTTGTTTTCATTATCAACATACAATAGAAACGCCCGTTCAGGGTTGATTATTGCGTTCTTATATGTATCTCTATCGACAAATTGTAACATACTTATTACCTGACTTTTATGATATTTTATCCTTTAGTTAATTCTATCGCAAGAGAGAAAACTTGACAAGATTACGTTGATTATTCCGGACACTTTCTTAAGATTTAGGACTATTGATCTTGTGATTTGATCATTAAATGGTATAATAGAATTAAATTATTGACTCCCGAAGGTGACGTTATGCTCAAATCAGGACTATACGAACAAATCATAAATCAAAGTATAAACGAAGAACTGAAATCAACTGATAAGATTATCAGGCTGAAAAACATTGATGAAGGAGAATCATCAAAGGTTTTAGCACAGTATGCTTCTGAGATTATAGAAAAAGGGCTTAATCAATTAGGTGATGATAAGTTACCCGAAAAAATAGAGCTTATCAATAAAATGATCGAAGTCATTCGTGCTAAAACAGGAGACGAAGATTTTACGTCTATGTCGGTTGATGAACGCGCCGAACAACTGCTTGCATTGCTCGATAAAGAGAATAGTAAGTATGCCATTGACCAAAACAGTACCGTTATTCGTCCTGAGACATCTATTGCGCAAAGCTCACTTTTTACAAGCGCAGTAAACGAGCCACAACTATTAGGAGAATTGAAGAAAGAAATTGTCTCGGCTGATCGTATAGATATGATTGTATCTTTCATAAAATGGAGCGGCGTAAGGCGTATCATCAATGAATTGAAAGATTTTACTGATAAGGGCGGAGAGCTTAGAATTATCACAACATCGTATATGGGTGCAACTGATGTGAAAGCCATAGAAGAATTGAGAAAACTATCCAATACGATGATTAAGGTGAGTTATGATACGAAGGTAACACGACTGCACGTGAAATCGTATGTGTTTTATCGTGACACTGGTTTTACAACAGCGTATGTGGGCTCATCAAATCTTTCGGGTGCAGCTATATCAACCGGTCGTGAATGGAACGTAAAGGTTACGAATAAAGATTTACCTGACACAATCAAGAAGATCAGTGCTACCTTTGAAAGCTATTGGAATTCGAATGATTTTGAATATTATTCTGAAACGCAAAAGGAGCGTTTAGCCAGAGCGTTAAAAGCCGAAAAGTATCACGATTCAAATGACGCTTCACGCTACACGGTAGATGTAAAGCCGTATGCGTATCAGCAAGAGATTCTTGATAAATTGGAAGCGCAGCGAGAGGTCAGAGGTAATTATAGAAACTTGATTGTAGCTGCAACGGGTACCGGTAAAACTGTTATTTCGGCGCTTGATTATAAGCGTTTTGTGAAGAAAAATTCTGATAAAAAATGCAGATTGCTTTTTGTTGCCCACAGAAAAGAAATCCTCGAACAGAGTATCTTTACTTTTCGGGCTGTATTAAAAGACGCAAATTTTGGCGAGCTGTTTGTTGGACAGTATAAAGCAGAAGATATTGACAATCTTTTCATTTCAATTCAAACATTCAATTCTCAGAATTTGACTTCAAAGACAAGTAAAGACTTCTACGATTTTATTATTGTGGACGAATTCCATCACGCAGCAGCTCCAACATATCAAAAGTTGCTTGAATACTATGAGCCGAAGATATTGCTTGGCTTGACAGCTACTCCTGAGCGAATGGATGGCAAGAGCATTTTGACCTATTTTAATGATCGTATTTCGGCAGAAATCAGATTGCCGGAAGCAATAGATAGAATGTTGCTTTGTCCGTTTCAATACTTTGGCGTAACAGATAATGTCGATTTAAGCGAACTGAAATGGTCGGCAGGTGGTTATGACAAAACAGAGCTTTCAAATATCTATACAATTAACGAAGCGTATGCCCAGCAACGTGCAGACTTGGTCGTGAATTCCCTGTTGAAATATGTTACGGATATTGATGAAGTGAAAGGGTTAGGATTTTGCGTTACCGTTGCACATTCTGAGTTTATGGCAGCGTATTTTAACGCTCACGGAATTCCTTCGATTTCACTATCCGGGCAAAGCTCTGACGAGGATAGAGACAAGGCACAGTCTCGATTGGTAAAAGGTGAAATCAGATTTATCTTTGTCGTTGATATTTATAATGAAGGTGTAGATATTCCGGAGGTAAACACTGTTTTATTCTTGAGACCAACAGAATCATTGACCATCTTCTTACAGCAACTTGGTCGTGGACTGCGTTTGGCGGATAATAAGGAGTGCTTAACAGTTCTTGATTTTATAGGTCAGGCAAACAAGAAGTACAACTTTGAAGATAAATTTGCTGCACTGCTTTCAAATACAAATCGGAGTGTTACCAAAGAAATAAAGAATGGATTCGTGTCTGTTCCAAAGGGATGCTATATTCAACTTGAAAAGATGGCTGAGCGTTATATTCTCAGCAATATTCGTGCTTCATACGGAAACACTGCCGGATTGATTTCTAAAATTGAATCGTTTGAAGAAGATAGTGGTTTACCGCTTTCTCTTGCGAATTTCTTAGAATATCATCATCTGGACGTGAGATCAGTTTACAAATTCAATTCCTTTTCACGCCTGTGTGCAAGGGCTGATGTGATAGATGATTTTGAATCGCCCGTTGAAGAAACTATAACAAAGGCATTGAGTAGATTATCGTATGTCGATTCACGTCGATTTATCAAATTCATCATAAAATTATTATCAGAAGATGTTTCTGAGTTTACTGAATCCGAAAACAGAATGCTGCAAATGTTCCATTTCACCATTTGGCAGAAAGAGTATCAAAAATGCGGATTTAGTAAGATTACAGATGGAATACAGAAAATCCGAGAATGCCCCGTGCTTTGCAATGAGATAATTGAGCTTCTGGAGTATAACTATAATCAAATTGATTTTATCGACAAACCGGTTGATGTAGGGTTTGACTGTCCTCTTGACTTGTATTGTACATATACTCGTGATCAGATATTATCAGCATTAGATTATCTGAGCCCATCATCTGTGCAAGCAGGAACGTTTTTCTTGGCTGATAAAAAGATTGATATTCATTTTATCACTCTTAACAAAAGCGAGAAAGACTACTCCCCAACGACAATGTACAACGATTATTCTATCAATAGCGAGCTGTTCCATTGGCAAAGTCAGGGAGCAACGTCTGATACAAGTAATACAGGTACAAGGTATATCAATCATCAGTCAATGGGTGTCAAGGAATTGCTGTTTGTACGTGAAAGAAAAAATGATAATATCACTGGAAAAGCGGCCCCGTATTCTTTTATCGGATTGGCTGATTATGTCAGTCATACGGATTCTAAACCTATGAATATCATTTGGAAAATGAAAGAACCTATTCCTGCAAAGTATCTAAGAAAAACCAATAAAATGATTGTTGGATAATAAACAAAACGAATCTGTCCCGCTTACAAATTGTAAGTGGGACTTTTTGCGCTTGTCTTTATGGCAGGCGCTATTTTTTTGCAAAAATTTTTGAAACAGACTTAAAAAATGACCTCTCCCATTGGGTATAGGTGAAGGGGCAAATATTTTTCTCGATAGGGTGTATATTTTGCAGGACTTTTTTGCATTAAGGGTGAAAGGCTTTTTGAAAGGATGTGATACCCGCCGAAACAAACCTACAACTGAATAGCTGCCAAGCGAAGGATAAACCGCCACGACCTCTACGGAGTGAGCGCAGCCGAAAGGCTGACGGCACAGCGTCGAGCAGGATTGCCTGTCAGGAAAGTACGCTTTGGCAGTGCCGACAACAAATACAGTTTGATGTCACGCTTTTTAAGGCTCACAAGCCGCTCTGTATGCGCCCTCAGAGCGACAAAACGCACGAAGGAGAGTAATTATATTAGCAGCTGCATTTTCGGACTTAATAAGCGTGACAGGAAAGGAGGTCAAATGCTCATTGAAATTAAGGCAGGACAGTTTCGGAAGGTCAGCCGCTTGGTCACGCGGGAGTGCTGCAACTGTATGGACGGCAACTGTCTGTTGCTCGACGACGGAGAAACGCATACCTGTGTGCAGCTGATTTCCAAGTATCACATCTTCTGTAACCATTTCAAGAACGCTGTGCTTCCTTTCGACAAGGAGCTGTATCGGGTGCTAATCTGCGACAACGATTACAAGCGTTGTAAAAGCTGCGGCTCACGCTTTTATTCCAAGGCTCGCAACAAACGCTACTGCGAAAGTGCGCCGAACGAATCAAGCGGCAGAAGGCAGCCGAACGCAAGCGCCGTCAGCGTGAACGTCAAAAGCAGCTCCTATATAT
>ERZ1034976.1290-NODE-1290-length-19708-cov-79.565461_pt1 | contig 19708 bp, 15 predicted proteins | sample MGYA00520623_ERZ1034976 | MGnify/ENA primary metagenome ERZ1034976 (study PRJEB33766, sample SAMN09781774) | gut metagenome | biome: gut microbiome | host: Homo sapiens | place: Madagascar | study: EMG produced TPA metagenomics assembly of the PRJNA485056 data... | reverse complement strand
GGATGCCGTTATACTCGGCCAGCTCCACCACCTTGGGGTCGATGAGCAGCAGCTTCACGTCCTCCGGGCTGGAGCGGAACAGCAGGCTCATGATGATGCTGTTCACGCACACGGATTTACCGCTGCCGGTGCTGCCTGCGATGAGCAGGTGGGGCATCTTGCACAGGTCGGTCACCTGCGCTACACCGGCAATGTCCTTGCCAAGGGCAATGCCCAGCGGCGAGGTCATGCGCAGAAAACTCTGGCTCTCAAAGATGCTGCGGATAGAAACGGCGGTCTTTTTGTGGTTGGGCACCTCGATGCCCACGGCGGGCTTGCCGGGGATGGGGGCTTCCATACGCACGTCTGCCACCGCGAGGTTCAGGGCGATATCGTCCGCCAGCGAGGTGATGCGGCTGATCTTCACGCCCGCCATGGGCTGCAGTTCGTACCGGGTGACAGAGGGTCCGCGGGAGATATCCAGCACCCGGGTGCGCACGCCGAAGCTTTCCAGCGTATCCACCAGCTTCTGGGCGTTGGCCTTCAGCTCCTCCTGTGCGCCGGGGTCGCTCTCCTCCTGCGTTTTTTCAAACAGTTCGATGGGCGGGTACTGGTACTCGTAGCGGTCCACCGGCTCGCTTTCCTCGGCGGGAGCGGTGGCGGCTGCCTGCTCCGAGACGGCGGGCTTTTCCATGGCCGCTGCCACCAGCGAGTTGATGTCCTTTTCCTCCACCGGCTCGGCGGTGATGCTGATCCAGCCGTCCTCGTCCGGCGCAGAGCGGAACGCCACGGCGTTCTCGGCGCTCACCCGGGGCACGGCGGGCTGGATGGGCGCAGCTTCCGGCTGCGGCGGCATCTGCGGCTGTACCACCGGCGCTGCCGGCTGAACGATGGGAGCATCAAAAGCGGGGGCGGGCTCTTCCGGCTGGGGGGCATCTTTGGCAAAGAAATCTGCCGCAGCGGTGACCACCGGGTCTGCCACGATGGGCGGCGGCGTGGGTTTGGGCGCAGGGCGCAGCGGGTCCTGCCCGAAGGTGCCGCCCGGCCCGACGATCAGCGGCTCAATGGGCTCGCTGCCGCCCTCGGAAAGGGCGGTGTGGTCGGGGCCGAGGTCTACGTCAAAGGCGGCGCGGGGACGCGCAACGCTGACCCGTACCGGGGTGATGGGCGGCGCGGCAGGTTCCGGCTGGGCAGGGGCGGCGGGCGCGGCTTCGGTGTCCGCAGCGTCTGCTTCCATCTCCTGTGTTACCTTGTGTCCCCAGCGCAGCACACCGGACATCCAGTCCGGTACCCCCAGATGCAGCCCGGCGGGCTCGTCCTCCTCGTCCAGCGGCTCATCCTCTGCTTCGTCGTATTCCTCGTTGATTTCCCGCTCAGCCTGCCGGATGGCGGCACGCTCGGCGCGGCGGGCGGCGTTCTGCTCTGCAAAGGCAGAGCCGCGGGCGCGGATGCCGCCGGTGATGGCACACAGCCAGATCCAGACCTCGGCGGGGGTGATGTCAAAAATGTACAGGCTGCCGCACAACAAAAGCACGACCATAATGAGGTTTGCTGCCGGGCGTCCGCACAGCAAAAGCAGCACGCCGCCCAGCATAAAGCCCATTGCACCGCCGGAAAGCCATGCGTTGACGCCGTTGGCGTAGCAGGCGGAAAGCATTTGCAGCGCCGACAGTCCCTGCGGCTGGATATCGGAAAATACGATGACCGTGCCGCAGACAAAGACAAGCCCCAGTACCAGCTTGAGGATGCGGGACAGCAGCTCCTCGCCCCGGGTGTACAAAACGGCCAGACAACACACGGCTGCACCCAGCACAAAGCTGCCGCAGCCGAACAGCCCGAACAGCACATCGTGGAGCACCCGCCATGCGGAATCGCCCTGCACAAAGGCCAGCACCATCAGCAGCAGGCCGCCGAACAGGGTGCCAAGCCCTGCCGGGAGCCGCTGCTCTGCCTTTTTACGGCGGGCAGCAGTACGCCGTTTCGTTGATTTTCGTTTTTTCGTTGCCATTCTACTCTGTTCCCCAACTTCCCATAGACACAATAATTGATTCTACTATTGTACCACGCAAGGGCAAAAATGGCAAACCATAATGTTGTTTTTCTTGAGGAAAATGGAACGTACCCAGCCCCTCTCGTGAAAAGGCAGTTCCGAAACGCCCGCAGGCATTTCGGAACTGCAAATAAAAAATAATTCCGCTGCTTCTGTGCAGAGCAACGCCTTACCCCCGTTCGATCTCCCCGTACAGCCACGCCAGCGCGTCCGAAAGACCGCCCAGTTCGTCGATCAGCTTTTCCTTTACAGCGCGGCGTCCGTCCAGCACTGTGCCCATGTCCATCACCAGTTCCCCGGTGTGGAGCATCAGCTGGGTGTAGCGTTTTTCCGGCATACCGCTGTGGGCGGCCACAAAGCTGGTAATGCGCTGCTGCATCTGCTCGAAACAGTGCATGGTCTGCGGCACGCCTAAGATCAGCCCGGAGTGCCGCACCGGATGCACCGTCATGGTGGCGGTGGGCACGATAAAGCTGTGCCGCGCACTGACCGCCAGCGGGATGCCGATGGAGTGCCCGCCGCCCAGCACCAGCGTGGCGCTGGGCTTGGAGATGCTGGCGATCAGCTCTGCCAGCGCAAGCCCGGTCTCCACATCGCCGCCCACCGTGTTCAGCAGCACCAGCAGTCCCTCGATGCGGGGATCCTCCTGCACCGCCACCAGCTGGGGGATGACGTGCTCGTACTTGGTGGTCTTTTGCCCCTGCGGCGCTTCGGTGTGCCCTTCGATCTGGCCGATGACGGTCAGGCAGTGGATGACATGACCGCCCCGGCTCAGGGTGACCGTGCCCAGATCCTCGATGTCCTCTTTTTCCATCCGGTGCTGCTCTGCGGGGGTGTCTTTTGCCGTATCCATGCGCATTCTCCTTCCGTAGCGGGGTCTTTGTGGGGTCAGTATCCCCCGGTATCCGGGGAAGTATACAGGAGAGCGAATACAAAAAACTTTGTGAATTTTTTGCTTTTTTACAAATAGGTATTTGACATTCGCCTTTCATGCTGTATACTTTAAATAATATAACAGGATAAAACGGAACATCTCTCTGCGCGCAAAGAAGCCCCTTGCATGGCGGCAGAAGCTGCAGCGCGTTGGGCAGAAAGGAGAATTTTCCTATGAACACCCCCCAAAAAGCATCGATCCCTGTGATCAAGCGTCTCCCCAAATATTACCGGTATCTGCGCTCCTTGCAGGCCGATGGCATTACCAGCATCTCCTCCCGGGAGCTGGCTTCCCAGATGGGCACCACCGCCTCGCAGGTGCGGCAGGACTTCAACTGCATCGGCGATGTGAACGGTCGGCAGGGCATCGGCTACTCGGTGGAGAACCTGCTTTCCATTCTGGAAAGCCTGCTGTTCGGCAACGGCGACCGTCTGCCCACCATCCTGATCGGCTGCGGCCGTCTGGGCAAGGCTGTGAGCCGCTTTATCACCACGGATACCAACGGCTACAAGCTGATCGCGGCCTTTGATGTGGCCGAAAACGAGGTGGGTAAAGAGATCAGCGGAATCCGCATCCGGCACATTGACGAGCTGGAGGCATTCTGTGAGGAAAACAAGCCCAAGGTGGCGGTGCTCTGTGTGCCTCGCGACGGTGCACAGCAGGTCAGCGGACGGCTGGTAGATCTGGGCATCGAGGGATTCTGGAACTTCTCCCACTATGACCTGTCGGTGCCTTACCCCGATGTGGTGGTGGAAAACGTCCATCTGGGCGACAGCCTGATGAGCTTGGGCTACCGTCTGCGCAATCAGGAGTGACGGCATGGCAAAATTGTATTTCCGCTACGGTGCCATGAACAGCGGCAAGAGCACGGCGCTGATGCAGGTGGCACACAACTACGAAGAGCAGGGCATGAAGGTGCTCATTTTAAAGCCGCAGGTGGATACCAAGGGCGGCGGGGAGCTGGTGAGCCGTCTGGGCGTGCGCCGCAAGGCAGACCTGCTGATCCCGCCGGAGCTGGACGTGTTTGAAGCCGTGAAGGCGGCAAACGATGCCGCCGGGCCGCTGGCCTGTGTGCTGTGCGACGAGAGCCAGTTCTTCACCCCGGAGCAGGCCGAGCAGCTGTTCATGGTCACGGTAGATCTGAACATCCCGGTGATCTGCTACGGTCTGCGGGCAGATTTTTCCCTCAAGGGATTCCCGGGTTCTACCCGTCTGCTGGAGCTGGCGCACACCATCGAGGAGATGAAAACCATCTGCACCTGTGGGCGTAAGGCCATCTGCAACTGCCGCAAGGTGAACGGGCAGTTCGTCTTTGAGGGCGAACAGGTAGCCATCGACCTTGAAAACGATGTGCAGTACGTCAGCATGTGCCCCCAGTGCTACTTCAAGGCACGGCGGGCGTTCTACGCTGCAAAGGAAAACTGAGATACTTTTATATTGTATACAAACCGCTGCACCGTGCCGGGTGCAGCGGCTTTTTTGCGTGGAATGAACCTTCTCAGGCGCTCCCGCGCCAGATCTCCCAAAGGGGAGGGTTGACTTCCGGGCAGGCAGCTTTTCGCTTCAGCCGGAAACTGTACCGCCACCGCTGAAGCCTTCACCCGCCGGGGGAAGGTGGCGCGTAGCGCCGGATGAGGGGCAGCACCCGTTAGCCCCAATACCCCCTCAGTCTCGCTACGCTCGCCAGAGTCTTCGACAGGCTGTATACAGACTGATATATCAATTTGCTGCATTTAAAGGGACTGATATATCAACCGGCGGAATTCGCACGTTTTTTGCACTATTGATATATCAGTTGCGGCGGGACATTTGTCTGCTGAAGGGGAGAACGGGCTAAAGAAGATGGGTATGGGTGGCAGCTGCAAAGCGTGAAATTTTACAGGCAGAACGGTAAATGTAACAGGAATTATTGAAATTTTTGCCGTTATGCCCCTGTTGCATCCCAGATTTTTATGCAAGTCATTGAAGTATACAAGTTGCACAGTTTTTCAGCGCAAGTTTATTCATTTCGGCAAGGACGTCGAATCTGTTCCGAAAACAAGGGCAATATTTGTACGTTTTTATCCTGTATCACTGTAAATTGCATCTTTCTTTTTCTTGTGGCTTTTGTTATCATAATTGTATACAAGGGGGCATGTGCAGACCCCCTGCATGAAGATGTTTTCTATTAGGAGGAGAACAAAAATGAGCAAGGCAATTTCTCGTCGTAACTTCCTGATGGCTACCGGCGCTGTCGGTGCTGCAGGTCTGTTGGCTGCCTGCGGCAGCAAGCCCGCTGCTTCTTCCACCGCTTCTTCCGCTGCTTCTCAGGCTCCCGCTGCTTCCGCAGACGAGAGCCTGGCCCTGTCTGACGGCCCCGTCAACCTGAGCATCAGCTGGTGGGGCGGCGACAGCCGTCACGCTGCTTACCAGAGCGCTCTGGAGGCTTTCCAGGCTGAGCACTCCAACATCACCGTGGAGCCCACCTTCGCCGCATGGTCCGGCTGGGAAGAGAAGATGGCTGCTGCCTTCATCGCAGGCAACGCTCAGGATGTCTGCCAGGTGAACTGGAACTGGCTGTACAACTACTCTGCTGACGGCAGCAAGTTCGTGGACCTGAACACCACCTCCAAGTTCATCGACCTGACCCAGTGGGATGCCGCTGCTATGGACGCTTGCTATGTGGCCAACAGCCAGCAGTGCGTGCCCGTCTCCATGACCGGCCGTATCTTCTACTGGAACATGACCACCTTTAATAAGGCTGGCATCACCGAGGTCCCCAAGTCTCTGGACGATCTGATGGCTGCCGGTAAGGCCTTCCAGGAGAAGCTGGGCAACGATTACTACCCCATGCACCTGGGCGCATACGACCGTATGATCCTGATGGTGTTCTACCTCGAGTCCAAGTACGGCAAGGACTGGGCAGATCCCGTTACCTCCACCCTGAACTACACCGAGGACGAGATCGCTGAGGGTCTGGCCTTCATCAAGAGCCTGGTGGACAACCACGTCATGATGAACCTGAAGACCTACTACTCTGCAAACTCCGATACCGCTACCCACCAGTCCAACGAGTGGATCACCGGTAAGATCGCAGGCATCTTCGAGTGGGATTCCGCTGCTACCAAGTACGCTTCCGCTCTGGACGACAGCAACAAGGACGGCTTCACCGTCGGCGAGGAGATCAAGTTCGGCGACAACAACGGCGGCTTCTCCAAGGTGTCCATGGGTCTGGCTATCACCAAGACCTGCAAGAACGTTGCCGAGGCTGCTACCCTGATCAACTTCCTGCTGAACGAGGAGAAGGGCGCTTCCATCATGGGTTCCGAGTGCGGCATCCCCGCTTCCAAGGCTGGCCTGAAGTTCGCGCAGGACGCCGGCGCTGTCAAGAGCCTGGTTGCTGACGCAAATGCCAAGGTCATGGCCTTCACCACCAACAAGCTGGATCCCCTGTTCGAGAACAACGACCTGAAGGCTTCCGGCACCGGCATCTATCAGGAAGTGTTCGATAACATCGACTACGGTGATCAGACCCCTGAAGAGGCTGTTGAGACCCTGCTGGACGGCATGGAGTCTGTTGGCTACACCGTCGGCTAAGCTTACCCCTCTCTGACAGCGGTCAGAACCGGATATTCCGTATCTGAAACACAATAAGGGTATCTGCCGCCCGTACGGCAGATACCCTTGTTTTTTCAGAGAAAGGTTATCAAACCTTGAAGGAATTATTGCCGGTCTGTGACCTGCTGCACTGTCTGCTTCAAATCCTGTAAAAGGAGGACTTCGGATGAAAAAAAGTAATGCGCCCGCAGGCGCACGAACTCCGTTCCAGAAATGGGTCGATAAGTATCAGGGTCTGTTTTATCTGATCCCCTGGATCATCGGCTTTCTCGTCTTTAAGGCGTTCCCCTTCGGTCAGTCGCTGTATTACAGCTTCACCGATATGAACTTCTTCAAGGACGGCACCAGCTTTGTTGGTCTGGCCAACTACATTACCGCATTCCACACCAAAAAGATCACCAAGGCGCTGATCATCACCTTCAAGTACGCCTTTATCACCGTGCCCCTGAAGCTGATCTTCGCACTGTTCATCGCCTACATCCTGAACTTCAAGATCGCCTGCGTCAACCTGTTCCGCACTGTGTACTACATCCCTTCCATTCTGGGCGGTTCTGTGGCGATCGCTGTGCTGTGGAAGGCTGTGTTCAGCGTGGACGGTCTGCTGAACACCGTGGTCCGCGCTGTTACCTTTGGTGCAGTGCAGGGCCCCGAGTGGCTGTCTGACCCCAACTACGCACTGTGGATCATCTGCTTCCTGCGTATATGGCAGTTCGGTTCCGCCATGGTGCTGTTCCTTGCTGCACTGAAGGGCGTGCCCGCAGACCTGTACGAGGCGGCTACCATCGACGGTGCCGGCAAGTGGCGTCAGTTCTTCTCCATCACCGTTCCGATGATCACCCCCATCATCTTCTACAACCTGGTCACTCAGATCTGCCAGGCTTTTCAGGAGTTCAACGGCCCCTACATCATCACCAACGGTGGTCCCCGTGGTTCCACTACCCTGATCTCCCTGCTGGTTTACAACTACGCATTCAAGTCCTACGACATGGGCATGGCTTCTGCTCTGGCATGGATCATGTTCATCATCGTCTGCATCCTGACGATCATTGCGTTCACCAGCCAGAAGAAGTGGGTCTACTACTCGGATGAAAGGTAAGGTGACCAATATGGGAATGAAAGCATCGAATAAGATCGCAACCTTCTTTAAGTACTTCGTGCTGATCCTGGTTGGTGTCATCATGATCTATCCTCTGCTGTGGATGATCAGCGCTACCTTCAAGGATAACAGCGAGATCTTTGCAGGCATCAGCCTGTGGATCAAAAAGCCTACGCTGGATGGCTACCGCAACGCCTTGAACAACTTCGGCGGCTCCATCAACATCCTGCAGGCTATGCTCAACACCTACAGCTACGTTCTCCCCAAGGTGATCTGCACTGTGGTGTCTGCCTGTATTGCTGCTTACGGCTTTGGCCGTTTCGACTTCCCCGGCCGCAAGCTGCTGTTCAACATCATGCTGGCCACCCTGTTCCTGCCGCAGGTCGTGCTGAACGTGCCGCAGTACCTGCTGTACAACAAGTTCGGCTGGGTGGACAGCCCCTTCTATCTGGCTATCTGGGTGCACTGCGCATTTGCTACCGAGACCTACTTCGTGTATCAGCTGGTGCAGTTCATGCGCAACGTTCCGCGTGATCTGGACGAGGCTGCCGCCATTGACGGCTGCTCCTCCTTCCAGACCCTGTACAAGGTCATCGTGCCCATGCTGGGACCCGCTCTGGTGTCCTGCGCACTGTTCCAGTTCATGTGGAGCTGCAACGACTTCATGGGCCCGCTGCTTTACGTCAGCACCCCCGGCAAGTACCCCATGTCCCTGTTCGTCAAGCTGTCTATGGACGGTGATACCGGCTTTGCATGGAACAAGATCCTTGCTCTGTCCCTCATCTCCATCCTGCCGCAGCTGATCGTATTCTTCTGTGCACAGGATCAGTTCGTTGAAGGTATCTCCGCAGGTGCCGTCAAGGGCTAATGCGCCATAAGAACATCTGACCAAGACCAACACCCCCTGTGCTGCTCCCAACGGATGGCACAGGGGGTGTTTTGGTAGGCGGGAGAAATGATAATTCCGCTGCGCGGAACATGATGAGCTCTGCGGGCAATGATGTCTGCCTACGGCAGATGATGTGTGCCTTACGGCACATTGCCGCAAAGCGGCACATCATGTTCCCGCAGGGAACGCATCATTGCGCAGCACATCATTGCGTAGCACATCATATTCGCCGCAGGCGAATACATCATTCCCTATTTTTCTTGCGGTACTGCAGGGGGCTGATGTCCATCACCTCGCGGAACACGCGGCGGAAGTGGGCGGCGCTGGCAAAGCCGGTCTGCTCGGCAATCGCGCTGATGGAAAGCTCGGTGGTCTCCAGCAGTTTCTGCGCAGCCTCGATGCGGCGGTTGTTCAGGTAGTCCACGATGGACTGCCCGGTCACCCGCCGGAACAGGCGGCTGAGATAGTAGGGGGAAAGGTAGAACCGCGCCGCTACCTCGGTAAGAGAGAACTTTTGCCGGTAGTTGGCGGCAAGGTAGGCACACACCTGCTCAATGGTCTCGTTGCGGGGGCGCGCTGCGGCGCTGCTCTCGGCAAGGCACTCCTGCTCTACATAGTGCAGGATGAGCAGCAGGTACAGCCCGCCGGGGTAATCCTGCTCCGGCATGGCAGAGCACATCATCTCCAGCAGGGTACGCAGGCGGCGGGTCCATAGCACCGGGCCGTACAGCACCGTTGCCTCCCCGGGCACGAACAGCCGGACAAAATCCCGCTGGGCGGCGCTGCGCAGCTCGTGCAGGGCGCTGAGCGGAAAGCGGCAGCCCACCAGCTCCGGTACGGCTGCCCCGGCGGCGGAGAGCACGGCATCCCCAGCACCCAGCAGCAGCGCGCTGCCGGGGTTCACCAGCAGGCTGGTTTCCCCCATTTGCAGGGTGCAGCTGCCCTCGCTTACCAGCAAAAAAGTGCACGTTTCCTCGTCTGCCGTCAGCTCCAGCTTGCTGCCGGTCAGCCGCACGGTGTCTGCCTTTACCTTTGCATGGATCTTTTCCCGTTCCGCTTTCATTTTGCGCATCCTTTCCGAAAACGACCCTCCCGGTAGCCGGGAGAGCGCTTTTCCTCATGATACCACGTCTGCCCCGTGGGGGCAAGACGAACTCACAGGAGGTTATTTCGCATGAATCTGACCCTGATCCGTTCCATGACCCGCAGCGCCGTTTTCGAGCTGGAAAACGAGCTGTGCTACCGTCCGGCACACCCCTTTACGGTTGCCCTGAATGGCAAAACAGTATACGAGGCCTGCAACACCAACGTGTTCTCCCTGTTCTCCCTGCTGCCCGGCACCACCTATACGGTGGAGGTGCAGGCTGAGGGCGAGACCCTGAAGCTGGATTTCACCACCGAGGCCGAGACCTTCTTTGTGGATGCTTCCCGCTACGGTCTGGTGGCTGACGGCGAGACCGACAACACTGTGCGGCTGCAAGCGGCGCTGTCCACCTGTCCCAAGGGCGGCACGGTGTATGTGCCCGCCGGCCGTTACCGCACCGCCAGCCTGTTCATGAAGAGCAACACCACTCTGTATCTGGAAAAGGGCGCTGTGTTGCTGGGCGACAACGACCGCACCCATTACCCCATCCTGCCCGGCGTGCTGCCCAGCGAGAACGAGGTGGACGAGTACTACCTGACCGGCTGGGAGGGCAACCCGCTGGACAGCTTTGCAGGCCTGTTGAACATTACGCAGGTGCATGACGTGGTGGTGACCGGCGAGGGCACACTGGACTGCGATGCCGAGAACGGCGACTGGTGGGTGAACCCCAAGGTCAAGCGCATTGCATGGCGTCCCCGGGCCGTGGCTGCGGTGGACAGCGAGAACGTCTGCCTGCACGGCATCACGGTGCAGAACAGCTACTCCTGGACCATCCACCCCATCTTCGTCAAGCACCTCGACCTGCTCAACTTCAACATCAACAACCCCTACAACGCCCCCAACACGGACGGCATCGACCCCGAGAGCTGCGAGCATATCCGCATCATCGGCATGAACATCCATGTGGGTGACGACTGCATTGCCATGAAGGCCAGCAAGGTCTTTCTGGGCATGAAGCTGAAGCGCAGTTGCGAGCACACCGTCATCCGCAACTGCCTGCTGGACAAGGGTCACGGCGGCATCGTCATCGGCAGCGAGATGAGCGGCGGCGTCAAGGACATGGTAGTGACCCAGTGCCTGATGGACCACACCGACCGCGGTCTGCGCGTCAAGACCCGCCGCGGCCGCGGCAACACCGCCGTCATTGACGGGCTGGTGTTCCGCAACGTGGAGATGCGGGGCGTCAAAGCGCCCTTTGTCATCAATATGTTCTACTTCTGCGACCCGGACGGCCACGGCCCCTATGTGCAGTGCCGCGAGCCGATGCCGGTGGACGAGTACACCCCCAAGCTGGGCAGCCTGACCATGGAGAACATCGTGGCCACCGATGCCCAGTTCGCGGGCTGCTACTTCGACGGTCTGCCGGAGCAGCCCATCGAGCGGGTGACCATGCGGGATGTGAGCATCACCTTCGACCCCAACGCCAAGGAGGGTCAGGCTGCCATGGCCGACAACCGTCCGCTGGTGAAAAAGCTGGCCATCTATGCCGAGAACGTCAAGGAGATCGACCTGCACAACGTGAAGATCGAGGGCTACGAGGGCGAGCGGCTGCACTTTGCCAACGTAGGACATTTTGAGGAGGACTGACCCATGACCCATGAAGAGATCCTGTCCATGCTGGGCGACTATGTGGACTACCTGATCGCCAATTCCAGTGCCGAGGCCCCGATGTGGAACATCGAGAAGGTGCGCAGCGGTAAGCCCAACAAGTGGAACTACATCGACGGCTGCATGATCACCGCCTGCCTGAGCCTGTACAAGACCACCGGCGACGAGAAGTATCTGGAATTCTCCAAGGAGTTCATCGACTACTTTGTGCAGCCGGACGGCTCCATCAAGACCTACGACCCCAAGGAGTATAATCTGGACAACGTGAATCAGGGCAAGAACCTGTTCATTCTGTATGACATCTACGGGGACGAGAAGTACCGCAAGGCCATCGACACCATCCGCAGCCAGCTGCTCACCCAGCCCCGCACCAAGGAGGGCAACTTCTGGCACAAGGACATCTACCCGTGGCAGGTGTGGCTGGACGGCACCTATATGGCGCAGCCCTTCTACATGGAGTACGAGACCCGCTTCAACAAGATGCAGGGCTGCATCGACAGCTACAAGCAGTTCATGAACATCAAAAAGCACATGCGGGACGAAAAGACCGGCCTGTACTACCACGGCTACGACGAGAGCCGCCAGATGTACTGGGCAGACCCCGAGACCGGGTGCAGCCCCAACTTCTGGCTGCGCGCCATGGGCTGGTTCCTTGTGGCAATGGTGGACGTGCTGGAGCGCATGGACGAGCAGCTGTACAACGAGTACCGCGGCATCATGGCTATGCTCAAGCAGACTGTGGAGGATATGCACAAGTTCCAGGACGAACAGAGCGGGATGTTCTGGCAGGTCATCGACCACCCGGAGGCCGAGGGCAACTATCTGGAGACCAGCGGCACCGCCCTGTTTACCTACGCGGTGCTCAAGGGCGTGCGTCTGGGCTATCTGCCCAAACGCATGGCTGCATGGGCGGAGAAGGCTTTCTACGGCACCTGCGACCGGTACCTGTCCAAGAACCCGGACGGCAGCTTGCAGCTGGACGGCATCTGCCTTGTGGCAGGTCTGGGCGGCAAGGATCACCGTGACGGCTCTCTGGCCTACTACTTCAGCGAGCCGGTGGTCTGCAACGACGCCAAGGGCGTAGGCCCGCTGGTGCTGGCTTATACCGAAATGATCGCACGCAAGTAACCAAAAACGGGATACAGCAGGGCTGAGCAGCTGCAAAAAAGCGGCTGCTCAGCCTTTTTGCGTGTCTTTTTTATCCCCTTGCATAAACCACCTGCCGCTGTCCCACACTAAGCCCAGAAAAGTTCCCGTACACAAAACGGACAGATGGGAGTAACAAGCATGGAGCAGATCAAAAAATTTCTGCACGGCAAGGGCTTTGCCCTGCTGCTGACCGCAAGCCTGCTGGCTGCGGCTGCGGCGGGGGTGTGGGCGGTGCGCGCCCTGCGGGCAGAACTGCAAAAAAGTCTGGACGGACTAAACGCCCCCGGCACCACCCAACAGACCACCCCGGAAGCAGAACCGGACTGGGACGCACAGGAGGATACCACATGGCAGCAGCCCGTGACCGACGTTGCAAACAGCAAGGCAGATGTGCCGCAGCAGACGCCCTCTGGGGCATCCTCTGGTGCGCAGTCTGGCTCTGGTTCGCTGCGCGAACCCTCGGCACTGCAAGGCGCATCCTCGCCTGCCAGCAGTTCGGCACAGCCTGCCGCCGCGCCCTCTACGCCGGGGCGCGTGCTCAACGCCTTCAGCGGCGATGAACTGGTCTATAACAAAACGCTGGGCGACTGGCGCACCCACAACGGCGTGGACTATGCCTGCACGCAGGGCGCTGCGGTGGCGGCACCCGTGGCGGGCAAGGTGGTCTCTGCCGGGGCAGAGGGCAACTGGGGCACTGTGGTGGTGCTGGAAGATGCCGCTGGCCGCTGTTGGCGGCTGTGCGGTGTGGCTGACCCTGCCGTTAAGGCCGGGGACACCGTGACCGCCGGGCAGAAGCTGGGCACGGTGGGCACTGTCGGCTGCGAATGCGCCGAGGAGAGCCACATCCATGTGGAGGTAAAGCAGGGCGAAAGCTATCTCGACCCGGCAAAGCTGTCGGAGTAAGCAAACCAAAAAAGGGGCTGCAATAGCGGCTCCTTTTTTGCTGTGTCAGGTGGTACGGCGCGTTTGCAGCAGCCAGAGGACCAGCGCCGAAAGCACCCCGGCTGCCAGCAGGACATCTGCCGGGTGCGCAGCCCAGTGCTGGAAGGCACTGCCATAGGCTGCCTGCCCGATGGGCTGGGTCAGGCAGGCCAGCACAGAGAGGCAGGCTGTCGTCTTGCCCAGCTGTGCCTGCGGCACCAGCACTTGCAGCTGCGCAAAGAACCACACATTGAACAGCGCTGCCACGGCCATAAACACGGCCCCCAGCACCAGAATGCTGCCGAACTGCAGCGCTGACACCCGGAGGGCAAGACCCAGCGCGGCGCACACGCCGCTGAGCGCCAGCAAAAGAGGTGTGCCGCTGCGGATGGGATGACGGACAAAGACGGTTCCGGCCAGCACACCGCCTAAAATGCCACCCGCGCTCAGCACCGCCTGCACAAGACCAAGGGAGGCATCACTCTTCTGCAAGGTCTGCACCACCAGTACCGGAACACCCACGGTGAGAGCCGGGACTTCCAGCAGGTTTACAGCCGCCATGGCGGCAGCTAACCGCAGCACCGCAGCCTGCCCGGTGAGGAACTGCGCACTTTCCCGCAGGTCGGCCCACAGAGAACGGACGGAGAGCTTTGTGTCCGATGGGACATCCTGTGGGATGCGCAGACAGAGCTCCATCCCGGCAGAAAGTGCAAAGCAGCCGCTGCAGAGCGCCAGCAGCCCCCGGATGCCGAGGTGCTCCAGCAGAACAGCACCCAGCAGGGGGCCGAGAAGCTCGTCCACGGTATCCACCAGTTGGATGACCGCGTTGCCGCGCAGCAGCTGGGTGCCGTTCAGCAGCAGGGGCAGGCAGGCGCGTACCACGGGCTGGTAAAGCCCCTGAATGGCGTACAGACTGCCCAGCACGGTCAGAACCAGCGGGAGCAGCGGCAGATGCGGCAACCCGGCAGCGGCTGCCGCCGAAATACCGGCGGTCACCAGATCCAGCAGTGCCATCAGGCGTGTCTTACGGCAGCGGTCTGCCAGTGCGCCGCCGGTCAGCATTCCAGCAAGGGCGGGCAGCATGGCCAGAGCGGTGATGCCGCCGTACAGCGCAGCGGAACCGGTCTGCCGCAGCAGATACAGTGGCAGCGCAAACCGCAGGGCGGCATTGCCGAACAGGGAGACGATCTGCCCGAGGACGATGAGGAAAAAAGTGGTCATAAGAACCTCCTACTTTTTGCTTACAGACCGCCGGTCTGTAAATGCGTACAAAAAAGGGCGGAGCGTTCCGCCCGGAAAATTCAGTCTTTGACCGGTGTGCACAGCTGCACCAGCTGCTCGGCCTGTGCATCCGTCAAAAGGTCCAGCCCAAGCGCATGGGTCATCTGCTGAAACACGCGGTTCCGCGCCCGCTGCTGGGCCGGCGTGGTGGGGCGCGTCTGGGGAGAAAGCCAGATGTCTGCCAGCACGAACAGCGCTTCGGCCAGCGCATTGGCATCGGCGGTGTGGATGGAGCCGTCCGCCATGCCCTGCCGGATCATGGGTGCAATACATTCCGGGGCCAGATGCGCTTCAATGTTGGTCAGTTCCATGGAAAGGAACTGCGGGTTGCTGCACAGGTGCGGCAAGGTCTGCGCGATCTGCTGCTGCCGCTGCCCGGCAAAGGATGCTGCAAACACCGCCTGCAGCTTTTGCAGCCCGGTCAGGGCCGGGTCGTCCCGGATATGGCGCAGCGGCTCCCACATCTGGTCACCCAAACGGTCACCGACGCGCTGCGCGATCTCCTCCTTGGAGCGGAAGTGATGGTACACCGCCCCTTTGGAAAGCTTTGTGGCATCAATGATGTCCTGCAGGGTGGTATTCTGGTAGCCCTTCTGGATAAAGAGCAGGGCGGCGGCGTCCAAGATCTTTTCCACAGTCTGTTCCGGGTATTTGTTGCGCGGCATGGCGGATGCTCCTTTTTTACAAACTAACGGTCTGTAAAAAGAATACAGCAGCCCGGCGGCTTTGTCAAGAGGGTGTGAAACCGAAAATCCATTCATTTCCTGCGGCGCTGCATTGCTTTTGTGCGTTGTTTCTGGTATGATACAATAGAGTTAAAAGGCGATTTTGGGAGGACGACAGATGGCAAGGGTTTTGATCGTGGGAGCCGGGGCAGCCGGACTGATGGCGGCGGGTGCCGCCGTGCGGCAGGGACATCAGGTGACGGTGCTGGAGCATACCGAGAAGCCCGGGCAGAAGATCCTTGTCACCGGCAAGGGGCGCTGCAATGTGACCAACGACTGCCCGGCAGAGGAGTTTTTGCGCCATGTGCGCACGAACCCGCGCTTTTTGTACTCCTCGCTGGGGGCGTTCCCCCCGGCAAAGACCATGGAGCTGTTCGAAGGCCTTGGCGTGGAGCTGAAGGTGGAGCGCGGCCGCCGGGTGTTCCCGGTATCGGATAAGGCCGAGGAGATCCGGCAGGCGCTGCTGCGCTATGCGCAGGATGCGGACATCGTCTATGATGGCGCAAAGAAGCTGCTGCTGGAGGACATCGTGCCCGAGGCAGAGCCCACCCAGGCAGCACCGGAAAACCCGCGCCACCCCAAAAAGAAAAAGGCGGGCCCGGCGCTGCGCTGCGTAGGCGTGCGGGGCACTTCCGGCCGGGAATACCGGGCGGACGCCGTGCTGGTGGCTACCGGCGGCGTGAGCTACCCCACCACCGGCTCTACCGGTGACGGCTATAAGCTGGCGCAGCAGGCAGGACACACCCTTGTGGAGCCGGTGCCAAGTCTGGTCAGCCTTGTCAGCCGGGACCCGGACTGCAAAAAGATGATGGGTCTGGCGCTGAAAAATGTCACCCTGACCCTGCTGGAGGATGGCAAGGCCATCTTTGACGAGCAGGGCGAGATGCTGTTTACCCACTTTGGCATCAGCGGGCCGCTGACCCTGAGCGCGTCCAGCCATCTGGGGGATATGAAAAAGCACAGGTACATCGCGGAGATCGACCTGAAGCCCGCCCTGAGCGAGGAGCAGCTGTACGACCGCATCACCCGGGACTTTGCCCTGCTGGCAAACCACGCGGCACAGGGCGCGCTGGTCAAGCTGCTGCCTTCCAGTATGCAGCCGGTCATGGTGGCGCGCTGGGGCATCGACCCCGCCACCAAGGCAAACCAGATCACCCGGGAGCAAAAGCGGGAGCTGGTGCAGCTGGTCAAGCACTGGCAGGTGCCTATTGACGCCCGGGGAGACCTTGCCCACGCGGTCATCACCAGCGGCGGCGTATCGGTGCGGGAGGTGGACCCCAAGACCATGCAGAGCAAAAAGGCGCTGGGGCTGTACTTTGCGGGCGAGGTGCTGGACGTGGACGCCTACACCGGCGGCTACAATCTGCAGATCGCTTTCTGCACTGCACAGAGCTTTGCGAATAATCTGTAAAAACAGCGCAGTCCATTCTGCTGTGTACTATATATAAATAAGGAGAACATATCATGGTATCTGTTGCGATCGATGGGCCTGCGGGTGCAGGCAAATCCACTCTGGCACGCCGTCTGGCGGCAGAGCTGGGCTATATCTATGTGGACACCGGTGCAATGTACCGCGCCATCGGCCTGTACGCCCTGCGCGCGGGCAAGGACCCCAAGGACAACGCGGCGGTGGACGCCCTGCTGCCGGAAATCGAGCTGCGGCTGGCCTCCATTGCGGGCGAGCAGCACATCTACTTGAAGGACGAGGACGTGAGCACCGCCATCCGCACCGAAGCCGCCGGCATGGCAGCCTCTGCCGTGGGTGCAAACCCTGCGGTGCGGGCATTTCTGCTGGACTTGCAGCGTAGCATGGCCAAAAAGCAGGATGTGCTGATGGACGGCCGGGATATCGGCACGGTGGTGCTGCCGGACGCTACGGTAAAAATCTTCCTGACCGCCAGCCCGGAGGCACGCGCCACCCGCCGCTGGAAGGAGTATCAGGCCAAGGGCATCGACACCCCCTACGAGGAAGTGCTGGCAGATGTGAAGCAGCGGGATTATCAGGACACCCACCGCGCCGCCGCTCCGCTGAAGCAGGCGGAGGACGCCGTGCTGCTGGATACCTCGGAGCTGGACTTTGAGCAGAGCCTTGACGCCATGAAGCAGATCATTGCAAAAAAGATCGGCTGATACAACAAACAGGACAGGAATAGAAAATGGTACTATATTATATTCTGGTGCCCCTTGCGTGGCTTGTGTGGCACATCGGTTTCCGCATCCGGGTGGAGGGCCGCGAAAACCTGAAAAAGGTGCAGACGAAGGGTTATATCCTTGCGCCCACCCATGTGTCGGCCATCGACCCGGTGTTCATCGTCGTTACCCGGTGGGGCAGGCGAATGGTGGTGTTCGCCAAAAAGGAACTGTTCGAGATCAACGCCTTTCTGACGTGGTTTTTCCGCTGCTGCGGCGGTGTGTGCGTCCGCGGCACCAAGGACGAGATGGCGGTCATCTCCCAGACGGTGGAGGCCTGTAAGCAGGGCAAGACCCTGCTCATCTTCCCGGAGGGCACCCGTGAAAAGGAGGGTAAGCTTCTGCCCCCCAAGAGCGGTCTGTTCGTCATTGCCGCCGAGGCAGGGGTGGACGTTGTGCCCTGCCGCATCCTGTACGACACCCCGGACGGGAAGATGCACCTGTTCTGCAAGGTGCGGGTGATCTACGGCGAGCCGATGCCCGCAGCGCAGTTTGCCATGGAAAGCCGCCGGGACACCAAAAAGCTCCGTGCCAACAAGCAGGCACTGCTGGAAGCATGGGAAAAGATGGGGGCATAAGAGATGGAGATCCATTTGGCGAAAACGGCGGGGTTCTGCTTTGGCGTGAACCGTGCCGTGGAACTGACCTACGGCCTGCTGGCCGAGGGGCATAAGGTGGCAACGCTGGGCCCGCTGATCCACAACCCGCAGGCGGTGGAGGATATGCGGCGCAAGGGTGCACAGGTAGTGGACACCGTGCAGGATGTGCCTGCCGGGTGCGAGGTGGTCATCCGCAGCCACGGGGTGCCCCGCAGCGTATACGATGAACTGGAAGCTCGAGGAATCCCGTACCATGACGCCACCTGCCCCTTTGTGCAGAAGATCCAGCGCATTGCCGCCGAGGCCGAAAAAGAGGGTGCGGTGCTGCTGGTGGCGGGCGATAAGACCCACCCGGAGGTGCAGGGCATCGTGGGACACACCCGGGGCGAGGTGTTCGTTTTTGCCGATTTAGCCGAGTTAGAGGCGTGGAACGGCCCTTCTGACCCCCAAAAACCCCTTTTTGCAGTTGCACAGACCACATTTCAGGTAACAAAATGGAAAGAAAGTTCGGAGTTTCTCAAAAAAGCCTATACAAACGCCCGAATTTTTGATACAATATGTAATGCGACGTGGGCGAGGCAACAGGAAGCGGAAGACCTCAGCCAAAAATGCGACATTGTTGTTGTCATTGGCGGTCATCATTCTTCCAATACCCAAAAGCTGGTACAGGTCGCCGCAAAACACACGCGTGCCGTAACGGTCGAAACAGCGAGCGAACTTCGGCCGGAATGGTTTGCAGATGTTAAAGTGGCGGGCGTGACAGCCGGGGCTTCAACGCCATCGTCTATTATTGAGGAGGTACTTAACAGTATGAGCGCAGAAATCAATGACAACATGAGCTTTGAGGAGATGCTGAACGCATCCGAAGAAAAGCGAGTTCATGCAGGCAGTATTGTGAAAGGAATCGTGACCAGCATCTCTGCCAACGAGATCCAGGTGGATATCGGTGCGAAGCAGACCGGCTTTGTCAAGCTGAGCGAGCTGACCGATGATTCCTCCGCCAAGGTCGAAGACCTGGTGAAGGTTGGCGATGAGCTGGACCTCATCGTCGAGAAGGTTATGGACCAGGATGGCGTCATCCAGCTCTCCCGCAAGAAGCTCGCATCTCGCAAGGGCATGGAAGAGATCGCCAAGGCAGCAGAGTCCGGCGAGGTCGTCGAGGGCGACGTCACCGAGTTCAACAAGGGCGGCGTTGTCGTCAACGTCAAGGGCGTCAAGGTGTTCGTTCCCCGTTCTCAGGCCACTATGCGCCGCGACGAGGACTACACTGCTCTGGTCGGCCAGCACGTTCAGCTGGTCGTCACCGAGTGCTCCGGCCGCAAGATCGTGGGCAGCATCAACAAGGTGACCGCTGAGCAGAACAAGGCAAAGCGCGAGGAGTTCTGGGCAAACGTTGAGGTGGGCAAGACCTACACCGGCGTTGTCAAGAGCCTGACCTCTTACGGTGCATTCGTTGACATCGGTGGTGTTGACGGTCTGTGCCACATCAGTGAGCTGAGCTGGAACCGCATCAAGCACCCCTCCGAGGTCGTCTCCGTTGGTGACA
>ERZ1034976.1279-NODE-1279-length-19844-cov-34.974481_pt1 | contig 19844 bp, 18 predicted proteins | sample MGYA00520623_ERZ1034976 | MGnify/ENA primary metagenome ERZ1034976 (study PRJEB33766, sample SAMN09781774) | gut metagenome | biome: gut microbiome | host: Homo sapiens | place: Madagascar | study: EMG produced TPA metagenomics assembly of the PRJNA485056 data... | reverse complement strand
CAATACTCGCAGGAACGCCAACAGCAAGGCCCAACGGACCCCTTCTCCCAGTTCCTTTTATCAAAAAAAGAGGTAGCGGAAAGACTACTTCCGTCCTTCTAGTCTATCAGCTGGAAAACGAAAGCCCGTCTAAAGCTGGAGCGAATCAAATCTACAACGACAGCAAGTCCCACATTGTTGATGGGCCGGCGGGCTAGATATGACTAGAAGCGGCGACTAGAAAAATGATTAAAAGCACTATGCCCAATCGTAGCCGTTGTTTATATCACCGACCTAAGGAAGGTATATTTTGAAGCCAGTGGGTAATCGATGATACGAGCTCGGAAATACCTCCCGCACGCGCGATTTTCATCAAGTTAATTGGTAGCATCGTAATATAGACTTCGCCTGCACCCAATTTCGAATCAACCTTCCAGATCTTTAGAGACGCGTCATGAGAAACTGGATAGAGAAGTGACACCCAACGCGTTCCAAGAACATGCGCGTCGTTGAGCACCTGATAAACATCGCTTGCAGCCGGACAACTGCCATATACCTTGTACTTTGCATCAGCAACGGCAACCACGCAATTTGCACTGTCCTTAAAAACGACATCAGGAATTGTCGTCAGCTCCTTTCCGGTCCCGTACACGACTTCGCCGAATGCATATGCGTGTTTTGACACTCTGAACTGAAGTTCAGCTGCGGACTGTCCGCACAACCAAAACATATAGTTTTCAAAAACAACGTCTGAATTCCAGAGAAAGCCTGTCAGGGCACGTTCGCCCGGAGCATAGGAAACACCCGACCCCTCAAGCAGCATCAACGCTATCGCAAAGGCATCGTCCAATTCTTTGTATTGCACGCCCAACTTCAGCTTTCTGGCATCAATAGCGTGCGGTGTTGGAGTTTTAACATAGGCTAGCATGCCCGTGATACAACGCAAATCGCGCGCCATAACGCCAGAGCTGACCATAGAACACAATCGGGATGCAGCCCATTTTAATAAGCTCGCTACGGGGGTATCCATGGATAGCACGTCCACCAAACAAGGATATTCCCACGGACGAACATAAAACTCTTGCATTTTTGACAAATCAAGGGTTCCTTGGGGTATCAAGCCCTTTTTTTCAACAGTACGATATCCCCGCGGAAGCCCATTAAGGGAACCTCTCATGAATGATGAAACGAAAACACCAGCAAGATATTCAATAAGCATGCCTTTTGAAGATTCGCTTGCTCGCAATTGGCGGCTATCGCCAATCCCTCCGCAAACGACCGCCAGTATCTTGCAGAAAACGACCTGCCATTCGCTGCAGTTCGAGTTTAAAAACTTTGGGACGATCTCGAATTCAAATTTCCCAATTCTCACAATACCGGCAACGCCCTCAGCGCGCAGCTGATACGCACCCTCATCTATTCGACGAATTGAAAAAGGTTCTCGACGAAGACCCAGTGAAGATCTCCAGGACTGGCCCGCCCTTCTTATCTCGACAATCTCTGCTCTAGAAGCTTCAATGACCGTGTATTCTCCGTACTCCTGCAGTACAACACGCCGCAATTCATTCATCGCGCAAGCCAACGAAAGGAGCGCTTCATCGTTTCGCAATCAAGCGACGAGAGATCGACCGGCACCAATGCCCTAATTCCTCCAAAATTGGTTGAACCATTTCTTAATTTCCAAGCATACTCACAATCAAGGGGGTGCTCATCAACCTTGAGAAGATCGCATAGCACTTCATCACGCCCCATAAATCGGTCTTCAAGCTGCGGAAATATTATTTCATCCCATACCTCAGCAAGCTCACGCCAAGACTGCTCATCGTCGCTATCTGGCTGCAGTCCCATAAAGAGCCCGTGTCCGAGTTCAAATTCTGGTCCAAGATCGGAAGCAATCGCATCGTTGAGGTAATTAAAGATAGCGAAGGCGCACTCTTTTGCTGAATATTCATTAGCGTTCTTTCTATCCAAAGGCAAATCAATATCCCAATAATTTGCCAAAATTGCTCCAGAAGGCCTAAGGTTAATACGATCAAAACGTCGCGCTAAAGCGCTGTCTATCGGGACCGCAGCACGATCGACGCTGTTCATCGTCGCTACGATATAAATGTTCTTAGGAAAGCAGAAGTCCGCCTTTATCCTCGATACGCCACCGTTTGGTCTACATATTTCTTCACTCAACCCGTCAACGTAATTTAGCTGCCTGAGCGGAATAGGAAGAGGAAAACAACCTCCCTCGCGATAATCAAAATCAAGAAAAGTCATAAATTCGCCGAAGATTCGTGCAGCATTTCCTCTATTGATCTCATCAATAAATATTACAACCGATTTAAAGTCAGATTGTTCCTCATGCAACTCAAGGGCAGAGTCGAGAAGCACGCCCGCCCATGGCTTCAAACCAAGGGATCCGCCCTCAGTTGTGGGCCTAAGTCCAAGTACAAAGTCTTCGTATGTATAAGACTGATGGAATGTTGTCCAAATCGCCTTCGCCGGCATCGGGATTGGAATTTTCGCTCTGTCGCAATTGATTGGAAGAGCCATGGTGCTTCCCGAGCCAATTGTTGCAACTTCGGAGCTCTCGCCAAGCCGTTGCAGCTCCTTATACAACTCGCTGATAATACGAGTTTTTCCGGTTCCCGGAGGGCCATATAGCAGCACGTTTCGTTCTTGAGCCAAGCTCTTCAGAATTCGATCAACATCGTCCACAATCGCTCCACCCTTAAACCTACAAAAACCACCAGGCCTATCCTCCTCATACAGCCTTGCGTTTACATCATCCATATCTAAACCATCCGGCCGCTTCCCTTTTGTATACCCGGCGTAGTATTCACCATTAGTTGTATGGACAACATAGATTCGGAGCCCGCCTTCAGGATAATACGCCTTTGCCTCTTCGGTACTTTCCACTGAATCGGGCGCTTCCGGGAACCCGTAGCGCTTGGTCCACGCTGGGTGTCTCATCGTTGCATCTGAATGACGGTTTTGGTTGCTAATTCTCAATCTGCCGCTGTTTTTGGTTTTAAATTCAAGTTTAGCCGTAACTTGCGGATCACTCATAACATGAGCATCGATTGACAACGATGGGGGAAACTCCCCTTCCTTCGAGGAATCGTAGCCGAGAAAGGTCAACGTACTTCTCACCATTGATCTCGGTATTTCTATATAACGCGCGCCACCGCCACCCGGCTTGTTCATGGTTCGTTCAATATTGAAAAACTCCCCTGGCTGGACATTTCGCCACCATAGCATATCGACTTCAGCATTTTTCATTATTACTCCATTCGGACATGGTACAGCTGTTCGTATATACATCCCGAAGAAGCGCCAGCGTTACTTCTATATCTCGCATATTCATGCTGATAAAGTCGCACGTCTCCGTATGCGGAGAGTATCTCAAGCACCTCATCGGGAGCCATTTGTCCATCTTCTGAATACGACAGGAACACATCTCGCGTATCCAATTTTGAAAGAACATCCTTCAGAGCCGCTCCTGCGCGCTTTCGATAGCAGAATGCAGATGCATCCTCCTTCCATGGCCGAAGTCCCCCATCCCCCACGGCATCCGGTTCATCTTCTCGTGCAATCGTCTCAAGAATGTGGTAATTCCCGGCATACTGTCTTTTGGTATAGGGAGGATCCAGATAGACTGCATCGGATTGTAAAAGGGGCGCAGTAATCGACACGGGGCCGTGTAGCACCCTATGAGTAGCTGGCGTATCAAAAAATGTTAAAGGCGACAGATGAATTGGTTTTTGCGCGCCCTTGGAAAGGCTTGAGAGGAAATAGCCGTACGTTCCGCTGATGTTAGCAACCGCATTGACCGCAAGAAGCAGGTTTTGCAACAACGCAACGTGCTCCAGATCCGTTAGCTTTCCCTCATCGTATTCTTGCCGTATGAATTCTCTAATTGCATCTATTTTACCTGCATTTTCACCTGAAAAATACATTCTAGGACTATCGCGATTTACAGGACGTCCATCCGCACCAAATTCCTTATAGAAGAACCCGGTTTTCGGCTTGAGGCCATTGAGGGTCTCAAGAACTCGTTTATAACCGCCGAACTCCTCGAAAGGGGGCTCCTTTTTTATCAACAACCTCGAGGACGCATGAATGACCGGAAAATACAGCGCATCGGCGGCAACAACCTTAAACCCTTTAATAGCCAGAGCCTCAGAAATTGCAGCTGTGCCGCACATCGGATCGGCAACAACAGCACCAGCTGCAACATTGTCACTAATAATGCCGACTATCCAATCGGCAAGCATTGTCTTATTGCCTAGATAACGGTATGCCAATCTAATTACTCCTGATGCAAAGGCGCAGGAATCTTGCGTTTGATGACAATACGCTCGTACATGCGCCTATATGAACCGTCCTCGTAACGTGTATAAAAACGTGGCCCACCCGGTCGGTACGACCCAGCTTCTGCATAATCCTGCATCGGACGAGCAAGGGAGCTGCTTGACCCCACTATCTCGAATTGGTTCTTGTCATAGTGGTCCATAAAGCTGATGGGAACCCCCATCTCTCCAAAATAATCACAGGGAATTCGTGCTGTTTTACCCACTTCTATAGCAGGATAGTTAATGTATTGAGGATATAAATCCTCTCTGTAGTGGCATTTTAGCTCCATGGCCTGAATGTTTGTATCCGGCTGCAAATTTGTAAACCAGCGAACCCCCTTTACGCGAATATAACGATTCCCGTCATCATCAACCCGACAGTTATTCGCTTCAAGCGGATAGTCCCTCGGCACAAGGAATTCTCTGTCCCCGCTATGTATGCTGGGACCGTACCAGACGGCGTTCTTTTGGAAATGAGGGAAAACTTCGACATATGTAACCGCATTCATATTGCCAAGCACTATAAACTTTTTATCCATGTTTACGAGCTGAGAAAAATAGTCCCTGAACTGCGAAAAAGGCGGATTCGTAACAACAATATCCGACCTTTTAAGTAAGGAAAGGGACTCTTGATCACGAAAGTCGCCGGAACCTTCGAATAAATGCAGTTTTGCCTTTCCGGGCAAACTAGAGCAAGGATCCTGCTCTCGTCCTTCATAGCTTGCCCACACCCCATTTGTGCCAACAGCACCAGATAGGCCCCGTTCAACGCTCTCGTAGCCACTTGCAATAACAGCCTTTAATTTCAAGTGATAGAATTCGGCAACAAAATAGCGGAAAAAATTAGAGGTACGTGGGTCGTCGCAGTTTAAATACACCACTTTATTAGCAAAGTGATGCTTGTAGTGCTCAACTTCAGCCTTAATATCTTCGAGTCTTGTATAGAACTCGTCTTTTTTATTGCGTTTTGCCGCTATAAAATCAGCAGTTCTAGACCTTTTTTCCACCGTTTCCCTTTTCTTTAGCCCTAAATACTGTGCTGTTCTTACAGTCATTGATCCGCTCCACTATATCAGCCGTTCTCTTTGCCTTAATAGTGTTTTGCTTTTTCAATCAATTGCCCAAGCTCAAACTAATTCATCAAAACTCGGCGTTTTCAATGCCGTAGCGTCCCGTGGGATAGTTCCCCGTGACCCTGGCGCTCAAGCTCCACTTGTCATCCGCCTTTCGTAGTCAAACAGCCAAATCACCATACACAATACTTTCCTTTATCAAGAGTATCTCCCGGAGGGGACATTTTTTGGAAGTCATCCAATACGTGTGCTTTAATTGATCTGTTCCTCAAATGGAATAAGTGATTTCTGCTGCCTATTTATTTAGCAGCAAGTCCTAGACCCTTTCGACACTATACGCATTTCGAATCAACACCGACATTAAACGCCCTTCCATTCGCCTGCAGCATCTTAATATTGAAACGTGGGCGGGTCGAAACGCCATTTTTTCAAAGACAATGTTCCGCAGTACCTTACGGAGATGGCCTAGAAAGGCATCGACACGCATATATGTGCCGAAAAGCCGTGCAGGATTAGCCAGACTGTTTAAATCGCGCTGCGAACCCCCTTGGGCGCCATTACAAACTAGCGCCTGGCGGCCCAGCGGGCTTCTACCCCTTAAACACCATGTCATTGTGATATTCAATAAACTCAGCCCGTGGGGCGAATCGTTTCGGAAGTGTAATTGGCTCTCCGTTATAGCGCCACAAATACTCATCTTCGGGCGTTTCGTGCCCGACCGCACCGGACACCACTATCTTCAGGTCTCTTGTAATGGTAATAAGCCCGCGATCGAACGCTTTGTCGTGCAATGCGTTTAGAAGCAGGCCGTTGTCGGGCGCGAGTCGTTCTGTTTTTGGATCAGAGACTTTCCAGGGCTTTATATGGCTGGCGACCAACAGCGCCTTGTTCGATAACCCCGTCAAGCAACACCTTGAATTGTAATTGGCGAGCAAGGTATTCCGAAAGAACTCCTGGTTCACCCGCATCGAAACGATCGCCTCGCGCTCCTTGCCCTCTGGTAAATCGAAGCCAATCGTCTCTTTCAACTCATCGCTTAACGGTTCTTCAAAATCAAAGCGATTGAGGAAAACCTTGGTTGCCTCCTCGACAAGTTCATCGCCGGCAGAGGAATACTCAGCCCAAACCATCTTGTCCATTTTGCTTGCATGGGTCATGCCGACCTTGCCGCGAGCACGTCGTCGCTCATCGAAAGATGCAAGATTCCAGATTTTTAAAGCAACCGCGCCTGGCGTTCTGCCAATGGCCTTAGCCAACGCTTGGACATCCTCGCTTGTGTCGTCAACCATTTTTGATGGTAGGGCGAGATATAGAAACAGAGCCGCAAGGGTTTCTTCCCTCGACCATTTGTCTCCACGACCAGCCATGATTGCTCCTAGCCCGCGCACCGCTGACTTAACAGATCCAGGATAATCCCGTAGGAAATTACAATCGCCGCCTTTTCTCATTCATCGGTGAAAGGCATGCACGACGGCACTTCTCCGCGCTCCCCATACCCTCGCCCAAGCTTCCTTCCAAGCTCAGCGGCATTGTGCTTCGTTTCCTCGGCAAACAGGTCATCGATAGCCCTATCGATCCGCGTGCAGGTCCTGAAGCGTTCGTCCTTCCAAGGCAGATCGAGACCCAGGCTCGTATCCCAGTAGCCGGCGAGTTTTGCGTTGACTACTTCCTCGGGGTACAGCACGTCGTCGCGAATGCCTTCAGTTGCCTCGTCCTCGTCCATATCGCGTGCCGCATCGTCCTCCTTGAGGCACTTGCGCAGTTCCTTTTTCTCGCGGATGCGATTCAGCACGTTGACGCACACTATTGCCAAAAAGCGATAGCGCTCGCACAGGTCCCATTCGCCGCCGAGCCATACCCGATAGCCCAGGACGACGCTTGCGGACTCCTCGTCCAGCAGGAACAATTCCCACGGGCACACTTCGGCGCATGCATCCTCTCCTAGTCTTTGCGCACCACCGCGCGTAAAGGCGCACACTTCTACGTCGTAACAACCAAAGCCGCGGCCTTCGCCACGACGATTGATGACATGCTTAGGCAGCAGGACGATCTTGTCGCTAGGTTCGGGATCGATCTTCCGCAGCTTTTTGACCTTGCGGCGAGCGCGCTTTTGGCTGCGCTCGCTATCGCCATGGCCGCGGCCGCCCGACTTGCCGCCATATCGCAGGGCGACCTCGCGCGCCAGGACCTTCGTGTCTGCCGCACACAGCAGGTCGCTCACGGTGGGTAGGTCTTCCCACTCAATACCGTCGACATCCCAAATCCTGCCCATGTTCAACCTCTTTCTTGCTGTGTAGATACGCGATTGTTCGCCCTGCTCAACGTGCATGTAAGGCATAAGCCCCGCTAGAGCGCCTTCTTACTGGGCGCAATCACCTCGTCCACCAAGCCCAGCTCCAAGGCGCGTTTAGCGTTGCACCAGCAGTCGCGCTCGGTGAGCTCGTGGAACTCCTGGGCGCTCAGGTTGCCGTGCTCGGCCAGTAGCTCGTCAAGTTCGGCACGCATGGCCGCCGTGTGCTGCGCCGCAATCTCGATATCGGTCTGCTGCGCCATGCCCGTGCCACCCATAAGCTGGTGGATGAGCACCTGCGTGTGGCGGTACACCTGGCGGCGGTCACCGCAGGCCAAGATCACCGCGGCCATCGAGGCCACGACGCCCTCGCCCACCGTGATCACGGGGCAATCGAGCGACTGCATGGTGTCGATGAGCGCCAGCCCCGCCGTAACGCTGCCGCCCGGGCTGTTGATGATGAGGGTGATGGGCTCGGTCGCACTTTGGTGCTCCAGCACCAGCATGGACTTAATGAGGCCGTTGCAGGTTACATCGTTGACTTCGCCCTCCAGCAGCAGCACGCGGCTGTTGAGCAGCTCGCTTGCCATATCGACGGCGACAACGCGACCGTCCTTGGACTTCTTGATGATGCTGGGTTCACGGTACATAACGGACATGGGTATTCCTTTCTAAACGGAATAAATGAGGGACAAACAAGGCCGCACGGCTCATGGCAAACAGAGGCCGTGCGGCCAAAATACAGGACAGAACGCGCGAAGCTGCTAGGACTAATCCCTCAGCCACTTAGCCGCATTGGGATGGTCTTTGCAAAAATACTTCTTGGCGCGGAAGGGACGCATGCCGGTCACTTTAACCAGGCAGTCGGTGCGCGGCATAAGCCCCACCTCGCCCGGGGTCATTACGTAGCCGCGAGCGTCTACGGCCGTGCGCTCGGCACCCACATAGTTGGTGCCCAAAACCGATTCGCCGCACAAATCGCTTATATAGCGCTGCGTCTCGATGTTGCTGCCGCCGCCCATATAGACCACGCTGTCGCAGTTATCCAAGATAGTGCGCGCGGCGGACTTGCCGTACACGCCATCGAGCTGGCCCAGCGACTGTGCGCACATCAAAAAGCTAATGCCGCGGCTGCGCACCGTCGCGATGCTGCGCTCAAAATCGGGGATACGACCAACGTTGGGAAACTCATCGAGCACAAACTGCACGCGACGGCGCAAGCGCCCGGTGGGGCTAGCATCGGCGCGGCGCTGGGCAAGGTTAAACAGCTGCTTAAGGGCAACGTTCGCAAGCCATGCATTGGTCGAGTCGTTATCGCTCACCTTAAGATCGATCACACGCTTGCCCTCATCAATACGATCGAGCCGCATCTCGTCTTTCTCAAAGACGCGCATGAGCTGAGGAGTCTTAAGCCGCGAGATGGTCGCATTAAGCGTAATCAGAATGCTCTTGAGTGTCCTGTCAGCTGCACCTCGAAAATCGCGATACTGCTCAACGCCATACAGATCTGCTTCCGCCGACCCATACTTATCGAGAAACTCCTTGGACTCCACCTCTTCCACAAGGTAGTCCAACGGGAATCGTCCCTCGCCATCCCCCGTAACCTTGATGAGCGCCGCGAGCTTAAAGACGTTGTTCATCTTAAGGTAGCGGCGCGGGGCATTGGGGTCCTCGCCCGGCGCAAACGTGCCGGCAAGGGTCTCCAAGAGAAACAGAATTCCAACAATCGCTCGAAGCAACAGGTCGCTCGCGTCATTCCAAAACGGATCATACCTAAGGCTACGACCGTCAGGATCGACCCCCTCCATGATTGCCGTCACTGTGGTGGGAATATCCTCGACATTCATTACGTAGCGCAGGGGATCGTACCCAGACGACTGCTCGGGATTAACAGTGTCGAGCACCGTTACCTCGTAGCCGTCCTCTTCGAAGCCCTTCCCCGTACGGCGCAGCAGCTCGCCCTTGGTGTCCGTGACCACATAGCAGCACTCGTGGTGATTGAGCAGGTTGGGCAAAACAAAACTCGCCGTCTTGCCGCTACCAGTGCCGCCAAAGGCAAAGACATTGTTGGACACGCTGGTCTCCCAGTGTTTGTCGTCCTCGTAGAAAGCCACCGTGGCACCTTGTGCCAGGATTACATCGCGCTGCTCATTGCCAGACGACAGCGCCTGCATTTCCCCCTTGGTCGCCCACTTCTTGGTCTGATACTCCGTTTGCTGCGCGGCCTCATAGCCGTACATCTTGATGACTGACATGACCTGGCTCCTTTCTCGTCCGTGGTGTTGGTAGTTGCTAGGCAATGCGATCGACGTCTACGCCCTCCTTGGGGCTCGTCGTATGCGGAAACTTGACTGAACCGTCAATCAGACGCTCGGTCTGTGACAGATAGCTCTCGCGTGCCGCAACCGTTGCCGTTTCATCACGCAAATACGCAAGCAGCGCATTGATCATCAGCTTGTCGAGCAGGTCGTACCCTTTCGCCTGAGCGAGGTTGAGGGTGTAGCGGTCCTGAAGTTTCTTCACCTTAGTTGCCAAATCGATTTCCATCTTTTCCTCCTTGCAATAAAAAGTGTGTCGTTCGTCCGAAAGTGCCTCAAACGGGCGTTTGACGCATAACTCAAAGTTGAAACGCCGATTCATGTCGAATACGCGTCGCTGCACCTTGAGGTAGCGCTTATAAAACATGACGGCATCGTCTTCGTCCGCCGTAAAGCCGCGCGATCCATCGCGGTGCAGCCGGTCGCATGGCTTTTTGCCATCGATATGGCGTACGAATGAGGACGGGACATAGGCATGCTTCTTGGTGCTGTACTTCATCCCTGTCGTAACCTCCTCAAACAACAGGGCGCCAGCCGATTTAAAGCCCGCATTCCGCCCATGCTTAAACATGCTCATCACAGTCGCTATGCTGTCCATGCAGCTATCGCGCGGGGGAAAATACAGCGGCAGCAACGCGAGCGTCGCGGCGGTCAAAAGTTCGCGGGCCTCGTGCACATCGGCTCGATACTGCTCGGGCACCAGCCAGGGAATATCGGGCGAATGCTCTTCCAGTACGCTAACGAGCGCCTTAGCCAGGCGCTCAGCGTCCTCCTCACCGCAGTACGGACACGGAAGTGGCCGCTCCGCCTTCTTGTTCACTTCGCATATGTCGCGAAGGTCTTCATCGATCGCATTGAGAAATGCCTTGTAGATGTTGTCCCGATTCTTCATGAGTGCTTCTTTCTATCCGGGTTCGGGTGTTTGATGTAAGCCTATTCTAGGCTCTAGAATATTCTGACGTTAGGGCGATGGTTGTCGGCCTAACCGGCAGTCTCATAAGTAAAATCCTCCTGCTCGAAAGCGTGTTTGTCTAAAGACTGCGTAGCGGTTACATCAAGCAGTTGATATTGAGTTGGATTTGGATTGCTTCGAGGATAGCACAGCGCGCTGTTCTCGTCATTAGAAATTTTCATATTATTCTGGTAAAGTTAGAGCAACCAAGAAGAAAGGGCTTTATACATGCGTGAAACTAAGCAGAAATTGCCGCGGCTCACTACCGCCGCCCTCTCTCGCGCACTAAACCTGGAACAAGACAGTCGCCTGCTCACTGTGCGCCTGCCTGGCAGCATGGATGCCGAAGATCTCACTGAGTGCTTTACCCTAAACGGAAACGGCGTGCCCAATATTTGTGAGCTCAAGCCCGGTAAACAGAATGCAAGTGGCAGCGAACTCGCTCCGGTGCTTATCGACGCATCAAACTACTATCGTGCCAGCAAACACGATATCGAAAAGGATTGCGCTGCGCTCATCGATTATTTGGAGCCTGGATACCTAGATTTTTGCGACTGGGGTCCTTTTATTTGGTGCCTGTATGCAATTGCCCTTTCAGGCCGCACTCGTGCAGCCGTGGTACTTCCCGCCGATTTACTCGATAAAGCCGAGCAAGCACGCACGATTCTGATACGCGAAGGACTCATCGAGAGTGTCGTCTATCTGCCGTTTTCCGAACCCGCGCCCCATATGATGAGCGCGCTTCTCATAATGTCCACGGGGAATCGCAGCATAGCGTTTCGCAACGTGATCCAAGCCGGGCCGCGCTTTCAATATATAACTAAGACGTCGCATTACTCAGACGTCACTTTTACCATCTCCCCCGACTGGACTCGCATTAATACAAATGCACCCAGGCCGATGCTTATCGAAACGTCCGTTTTCGCCACACGAGAGCTGCTCCAACACCATGCTGCTCTCTCAAAAGGCAGAATCAACCTCATCGCCATCACCCGAAACTACAGTGCCATGCTCGGTGACACCTTTACGCGAGTAGCGCCATTCATGCCCCGCGAAAGCACAACGTCGAACGACGTTGGCGCAGTCGAGGCGCGCCGCATCTCGTCTCAGGATTTTCAAGACGGCAACCTTTTGCCTGTAGATGCCGTAGAGGATCCAAATGGTTCGGATTCTAAATTCGTTAAGGTAGACCCTAGCGTCCTCGATCGCTACGAACTCCGCGCGGGCGATATCGTCATGCCGCGCATGTTGGGTCGCTCTGGCGCATCCAACCTGCTCGTGGTCAGTGTCGAAGACGCGAAGCAGCACCTGGTTGCTTCGCATAACACCACCGTCATTCGTCCGTCATTCCAAACGATGACCGAAGAGGAGCGCGTGGTGTTCTCGGAAATAATCGTTGGATACCTCACAGAAGGCCATGGGGCGCAGCTGATTCAAGCATTGACTGAAGCAGCCAGGATGCGCGCCGTCCGCCCCACCGACCTGTTCGAGATTGAAGTCCCGCCGGCACTCGACCCGCGCACACGCGAGTACAGCGAATCAATCAATCGCTTTGCCGAAGTCGTAAAGGCAAAGAAACAGGCCGAGGCCGCTGTCGCCCAAGCCCAGCGCAACCTCGAAGCCGCAAAAAAGGCCGTCACCAAGGTGCTCGACCAAGCCTGCGAGTAAAACACAAGCAGCAACAACGTCCCAACGCGGCGGCAGAACCAATTCCTGCCGCCGCCGTTTTAACTCTTTGGGCTACTCCCATCTCGTGGTTTGAGGATTCCATTCGCGCGCATTTGTCGAATGATCAAAGCATGGCGCATACAACCGATTGACAAACCCTTCTGCTTCAGCGATGCTCCCCGCGAGATCGAGCACTCCCGCTTGCTTCGCCATTTTTATGTACTGCGCAGAGCCATTTTGCTTCCACCAGAGAGGCGTTACAAACTCACCCGGCATTACCACCTTACGAGCAGATGCCTCTTTCTCGACTCTCTCAGCTAGCGTGGCACCATCAATAGAGCACGTCTTCGCATACACCAGGATGTCTACGATATCCTTGATTCGCGAAGAAGCCCGACCATCGTGCAGTTCTAGCATTGCAAGCAATTTATCCGCAAGAGCACTCTCCGCTCGGCATACTCGATAGTCGCAAACTGAGAGTCCATCGATATTCAAACGGTCGACCGGCGTAAGTACTTCAGGCTCAAGTCCCCGAACCTCATCAACTACCAAATCAATTGAAATAGGCTGTAGCTTCTTGGTTCCCATAAAGGGGGTAAACCACACCTTCGTCCCGCACCGATATTCATCCTCTGCTTTAATCTGCTCTGCACGATCAAAGGTGAACGAAACAAAATCATCCAGATCAACCGAAGCCGCTTGTACCAGATCGGCAATAGCCTCTTCCAGACTTTCCTCTTGAGCAACCAAGTCTATATCTCTTGTAACACGCGCATCGAGCGTTCGCGCCAGGACGCTTTGCCCACCCTTAAGCACAAAACGATTGTCGTCTCCCGTAAAGACGCAACACAAAAGACGGTGAAAGTAAAAACCGGCGATAGCCCGATTGGCATCCATCGGCGACCGCCTCGCGGCATCCCTAACAGCCATCTCCAATGCGCCAGGCGTTTTGTACTTCACCATGTCCTCCGTTTCGTACTATCCGTTTAGCGCAGCCACCAAAGGTATCATCAATCCGCGTCGTTTGGCGGTCTTAGAGCTCTCTTCTACAAGATCCTTCAGCCGCTGCATATCGAGTCCGCGCCCAAGCGCGTCGTGATAGGCATCGATAATTAAGGAAGGGTCCTCGCCATCGAGGCAAAGATCGACAAGCGTACGCTCGGGCTTGGTGACCGGCAGGCCATCGAGCCAGACGATATCCTGCTCGGCAATCTCACGCTTTGCAAAGGAAAGGGATTCGTTTCTTGTATTGATGCGCATGGGTGCGGTCATTCTGTAGGGGGACAGATAGAAATCGCCCATTTGCTGTAGGTTCGCCGCAGTCGTACCGCTCACGGCGATGCCATCCCACTGACGTTTTCTCTCCCACGCGCAAAGGGAGGAATTGGTGAGCTTCCAAAAAGCGTTGAGCTCGTCGGTGTCTCGGCGCTGTGTCCCAGACATCCGGTAGGCGCCGTGGCATATCCGTTCAAGACGCCCCGCACGGCATGAGTGCGCCAGTGCATCTCGAGAGATGTCCATGCGAGCCGCCTGAGCTGTGGTAAACACGCCCTCGCTCTCGGAAAGCTCGCTTATCGTCGTTATGTTGCTAAAGTACTTCATGTTGCAATTGTAGGATATTTTCATACTTTTGCAACGTAATTTTGATTTCCGGCGATCCGTTCGCTTTGTTTATCCCATTTCTGTCGCCGCTTTATTACCGGCTCACCATCCCTCGCTACCGAGGTCTAATACTTTTCCGCGAAGTGAACGTCTGTTTTTGGACCGCTGAAGCATCCGCATTTTTCATCGGCAAAATCGCAGGATTCCGGCATTAAAACCGCAGGAAACGACACGCTCAAAGTGTCGATGCTTCGGGGTCCGATTTAGCTCGTTCACTTCTCGGAAAAGTATTAGAACTCGCTGCTAGCCACCTAGAAGGGCACCTCTCCCTTCCCCACCGCCACCCAAAAACTCATCCAACATTAATCTTGGCTCAAGAATCGCTTAATCTATAACCTGCACTATAGAGTTCGACCAAGGGCGGGGCGGCACCGCGCAACGCAGGCCGCCGAACGCAACGCTCGCGCCCGGGCAATCGCCCGACGTCGCGCCCATCGAACGAAAGGACAGGTCATGGACGACCTCGAAAAAGTTGAAACCATCCGCACCAAGTGCAACGTGAGCTACACCGATGCCAAGGCCGCACTCGACGCCGCCGACGGCAACGTTCTGGACGCCATCATTTGGCTCGAGTCGCAGGGCAAGACGCAGACCACGTCGGCGCACGCCGCCACCGAGTCCGCGCCGGCCGATGAGCCCTCGGCCGAGATGGTCGCCGCGCAGGCCGCCTACGAAAAGTCGAGCGAAAAGACCGACTTCTCCAAGAAGATGGACAGCGTGTGGGAGTACCTCAAAAAGCTTTTCCGCCTGAGCCTGGACACCAAGTTTATCGCCACGCGTCGCGATGCGATCATCCTCAACATCCCCATCCTGATCCCCATCATTGCGTTGTTTGCCTGGGGCGCCACGATTTGGCTGATGCTGATTGGCCTGTTCTTTGGCATGCGCTACCGCATCGACAGCGACGGCGACGTGCCCGGCAGCATCAACAACCTGATGGATCACGCCGCCGACGCCGCGGACGGCATCAAGCAGAATCTGAACGACGACAAGTAATCGCAGACGGGGGCACGTATGGCACGAATCCTGATCGTAGAGGACGAGGAGAAAATCGCCCGCTTTGTGACGCTCGAGCTGGAGCACGAGGGCTACCAGGTGGAGCACGCCGCCGACGGCCGCACCGCCGTGGACCTGGCGCTGGAGCGCGACTACGATCTAATTCTGCTCGACGTGCTGTTGCCGCAGCTCAACGGCATGGAGGTGCTGCGGCGCGTCCGCAAGCACAAGGATGTACCGATAATCATGGTCACCGCGCGCGACGCCGTGATGGACAAGGTGGCCGGGCTTGACGCCGGCGCCGACGATTACCTGACCAAGCCGTTTGCGATCGAGGAGCTGTTCGCACGGATCCGCGTGGCGTTGAAGCGCGCTGAGGCCGTACGGGCGGCTTCTGGCGTTGGCGGCGTTGGAGCCGGGGAGGGCGCTACGGGTGCCGCTGCGGCGCCCCCGGTCAGTGCCTCGACCCAAGCCTCTGCCATGCCCTCTCCCGCTGCGCTCACCGTGGGCTCGGTTGCGCTCGACCCCGACCGCCGCGAAGTCACGGTCGGCGGCTCGCCCATCGTGCTGACCGCTCGCGAGTTCGATGTCCTCGCCCTGCTTATGGCACATGCCGGCACCGTGCTCACGCGCGAGCGCATTGCGCACGAGGCGCTGGGCTACGAGTACGTGGGCGACACCAACAACGTCGACGTGCACATCGCGCACCTACGCGCCAAGATCGAGGACGCCGGCGGCGCCCGCATCATCCAGACCGTGCGCGGGGTGGGCTATGTCTGTCGCGCGTAACGACGAGGCTAAGCGCGTCACCTCCATCGCCCGCGCCATCAACTGGAGCTATATGTGGCGCCGCTTGGTGAGCTACGTCTGGCTGGATCTGTTACTGCTGCTTGTTGCGGCGGCGATCCTCGTCTATGGCTACAACCAGACGCTGCCCGATGGCGCGTTTACCGCGGGATGGATCCCCGGCGCCGCCGTTCACGGCATGTCGCTGGCGCCCGCGCGCGGCTGGGACCTGACCACGCTCACCTATACCGTCGAGCTTGCGCATAGCACCAAGACCTTCCCCCTCGCACAGGACCTCGTCACGCTATGGCCTCTCTACCTTGTCGTTGCGGGCTGGCAGGTTATCAGCGTGCTCGATATGCTCGGCGGCGCCCGCCGCGTGCGCCGCACTATGGCGCCGCTCAACGACCTGGCCCTGCGCGTTGACGAGCTCAGCCGCATGCAGCTCTCCGGCGGCAAGATGGAAACACTGGAGCAGGCCATCGAGCGCGCAAGTGTCGACTCGCCGAGCGTCACCACCGGCGATGCCGACTTGGCGAGCATCGAGGTCGCACTCAACCGCCTGCTGCGCCAGATGCAAGAGGCCAAACTGCAGCAGATGCGCTTTGTCAACGATGCAAGCCACGAGCTGCGCACGCCCATCGCAGTGATTCAGGGCTACGTAAACATGCTCGACCGCTGGGGGAAAGACGACCCGGACGTGCTGGAAGAATCCATCGCGTCCCTCAAGGCCGAAAGCGAGCACATGCAAGAGCTCGTGGAGCAGCTGCTGTTTTTGGCACGCGGCGATGCCGGGCGCACGGTCCTGCGACGCGCGAACACCAACCTGGCCGCACTGGTCGGCGAGGTTTGCGAAGAATCACAGATGATCGATGCCGGGCACACATATCGGCTTGCGTACGATGCCGCACTTACCAGCGACCCGCGCTGCGACGCGCCCGTCGACGTGGCGCTCGTGAAGCAAGCTCTGCGCGTAATCGTGCAAAACGCCGCCAAGTATTCGGACGCGGGCACGACCGTCACGTTTGGCGTAGTGCCAGATGCGGACACGGGCGCGATCGACATAAGTGTTGAGGACGAGGGCATCGGTATGAACCAGGAATCCGCAGCTCACGCGTTTGAGCGGTTCTACCGTGCCGACAACGCACGCAATGCCGGCGCGCAGGGCTCGGGTCTGGGGCTCGCCATTGCCAAGTGGATCGTCGACAGCCACGGCGGCGTCATCGGTGTGACCTCGGTCGAAGGGGTCGGCAGCCGCTTTACGATTCGTCTGCCGCGGTAGGGGCGTCTCTCACGAATCGAAGATGAATGCTTTTCCGCGAAGTGAACGACCTATTTTGGACCCCCGAAGCATCCGCACTTTTTAGCGCCAAAACCGCAGGAAAAACCTGACAAAACCGCAGGAAACGGTGTCTCCAAAGTGTCGATGCTCCAGAGGTTCGATTTCACTCGTTCACTTCGCGGAAATCCATTCGCCTTCGATTTTCGGCAGCTCGTCAGTCACCCTCTCGACATTAAAAATGGGGCAAGGCCACGCGCCTTACCCCATTTTTCGTTAGCTATGACAGCTTGTGCGCTACTCGCGGCACAGGTGCACGGCGAAACCGGCGAACTCGCGCTTAAAGTACACGAGCTTGGTGCCGCCGTCGGGCAGCAGCACGCGCGACTCCTCGTTGACCTCGAGCCCGCGCTCGGCAAACCACTTCTCAGCCGCATCGATGTCGTTGACGGCAAAGCCAATGTGGCCCTTGGCGCCACGACCGTTCTGCTTCATGATCTCGACCAGCGAATCGTTAAAGTACGAAACGGGGGTCTCGATGACGGGCAGGCCCATCATCGTCGAGAACAGCTCCGCGATCTCCAAGGCGTCTGCCGGGTCGGCGGCGTTAATGCCCACATGGGCGACGCGCATGCCAAAGAGCTCGGCCGGGTTGGCGTTCTGCTCACTCATACAGTCAGCGCCTACTGAGCCATGACGTCGAGGACGGCCTTCTCGGCAGCGACGCGGTTCATGCCGGTCATGAAGGGCACGCCGCTCACGTACGGGCAGGTGAGGCCCTCGGGGGCAACGGTGGTGGCGATCAGCAGGTCGGCGCCCTCGTCGCAAGCGTCCTTGGCCTCAGAGATGGCGCACTGCACGATCTCATACTTGCCGGCATAACCGTTGGCGTCGAGCATGGTAGCGACCTTCTGGGCAACGAGTGTGGAAGTAGCAGCGCCAGCACCGCAAGCCAAAACGATCTTCTTCATAGGTAATGTCTCCCTTCATGGTTTACTTTAGGTAAGTGTACCGCAGCGAGCGATGGCACTCAGCCTCGATGAGCTTTTATGCCAGTTTGCTTGCGCGCTGCGTATAATACATCCAGTACGTGTTGTCATACCGCTCGCTTTATGAGTGACTAAGGACCCCAATATGCCCGATTCCCGCACCCTCTGGACCGCCGTCGTCATCATCTGTATCGCCGTGTCGGTATTCTTTAGCGTCAAAAAACGTACCACGTTTAAGCGCCTGCAGCAGCTTATGGCTGCCAAGCGGTGGGACGAGTTCGATCGCCTGCTCGACGCCAAACTCACCAGTATGCTGTACCCGCGCTACAACCGCGACTACCTGCGCCTGAACTCCTATCTGCTGCGCGAGGACCACAAGCGCGCCGACGAGATGTTCGATTTGCTACTGGGACTCAACCTGCCCAAGATGCAGCGCGTCGACCTGGTGATTAAAGCCTTTAACTACTACGTTGGCCAGGAGGACCGCAAAAAGTCCAAGGAGCTCCTGCACGAGATCAAGGGCTTTGAGGGTGGTCAGGCCGAGGCAGTCGCGCATGAGTGCCAGCTGATGTACGACACGATGATTCTCAAGCGCCACAACGACATTCCCGAGCTGGAGCGCATGCTCGAGGAGACCGGTGACGACAAGGTCAGGAGCTGCCGCCTGGAATACCTGTTGGCCCTACAGTACAAGAACAAGGGCGACGAGGCCAAGTTTGCCGAGTACTTGGAAAAGTCAGGCCAGCACTCAATGGCTGTCAACGCGTAACGGGTGGCTTGTGCTAGACTTCTAGTCTCACGGGGGCGTGGCGGAATTGGCATACGCAGGAGACTTAAAATCTCTCGCCGCAAGGATTGTGGGTTCGAGTCCCACCGCCCCTACCACGTATTGTTTACGAGCCCGTGTCCCCCAGGGATGTGGGCTCGTTTCTTTTAGATGCCGGTGGGACTCGAACCCGCGAGGGGGCGAGCGTTAAGCGGACGCGCAGCGTCCGTAGCGAGCCGGCGAGGGCGCCGGCAGGCGACCGAAGCCGGTGCGGATTTGCGCAGCAAATACGCAGATGTCCCACCGCCCCGCACCACTACGAAGCAGCTAATTTGGGACGGGATTAAAAAGACCACCTCGATCCCCTCGGAAGTTGCGGTGGAATAGTTCCTGTTTTGGCCGTTTACCAGCCCATTTAGGAACTATTTCACCGCAACTTATATGCCAACTCCCACATTATTCGATGGAAAAACGTAGTTGTCTCCCACATTATTCGATGGAAAAACGTGGTTTACTCCCACTTTTTCCGAGGGAAACGCTTGGACGGCCTAACCTATATCGACTCAAGGACTGTCCCAAGCTGCCGGCAGGAAAGGAACGTCCCCAGGTGCCGGCTATTGAGTTGCGGTGGAATAGGGACTGCTTGGGCCTTGAAAGGACGATTTTAATCCGTATTTCACCGCAACTTATTGGAGAGGACTGAGGCTGGGGGTCCAGGTGATGGTGGGGGCTTCGCCGTCGAG